>TARA_R110002051_G_scaffold315152_1_pt1 | contig 144302 bp, 144 predicted proteins | sample TARA_R110002051 | Tara Oceans TARA_R110002051 (sample SAMEA4397023) | marine metagenome | biome: Polar Biome; feature: [MES] marine water layer (ENVO:01000295) within the mesopelagic zone...; material: water (ENVO:00002006), including particulate matter (ENVO:01000060) such...
GTCTCAAGGCTTCAACCCGAATGAGCAAGCTTATGAAAGTGCACAGCTAGCTCGTTCATCGCGGCTCGAGGCGCGGAGCGCGCCTGAGCCAGATCAGGTAGATGATCCCGACAAGTCCGAGCGACCCGGCGGCAACCAACGCTATCAGTGGAACCGAGGTCGAGGCGCTTGCCGGGTTCGCTACGAGTTGGCCCAGTTGTGCGCCCAAAATCGCAAATGCCAGTGGGCGGATCCAGCCGGTCAGTCCGGTTCCGACCATGAATCCACGAAAATCGCCACCACAGGCTCCGACCAACAGCGTACAGCCTGCCGAGGGCATAACTGGAAACAGTCGGAGGGCGGCGGTCGCCGTGAGCGTGTCGTTCTGGATGTGGCGCAAGAGGCGGGTGGCCGCGCGCCGCGCCGCGCCACTGACAAACCGCCAGACAAAGCGCCGTGCCCGCCGCGGATGAGCCCGTGCAAACCCGAAAAGGACGGCGCCGGCCACCAACATTGCGGCGAAGTAGATCAAACCGCTCCACCAGCCGACAAAGGCGCCGGCCAGCATCAGGGACACAGTGCCGAGCGGCACGATGATCAATTGGGACACCAGGAAGTAGAGAGCCACCAAAAGCACGAGCGTGAGGCTGGCTTCGTCGACCGTGAGAAAGCGCACGACCCAGTCTTCCAGAGGCGCCTTCGCAATGACTGACCCCGCAAGCACGACCACGAGCAAGGCAATGACAAAGGCGGGTCGCCAGAAACTACGGCTATCGCTGAAACTCATCCGGTGCTTCCGCGACACCCCCATCGGATTATAGGTTGACCTTGTTGAAGATGAATGCCGGCGTGGCGCGGATGGCCAGCATGATCCAGCGCCAGAACCAGGGCGCATATTGGACCGGGCCACCTGATTGAATGGCCCTGCAGACGGCTTGTGCGATGTCGTCCGGCTGCGCCCATAGCGGACCACCTTTCTCGATATCGGCGGTCATTGGCGTGTCGACGAAGCCGAGCTTCATGTTGACCGCGCGGGGTGCGCCAGTCTTGTTGGCCCATTTATGGGCGAGACCCTGGACCAGAACGGATAACCCGCCCTTGGCCGCGCCATAAACATAGTTGGAGCGCCGGCCCCGGTCGCCGGCGACCGAGCTAATCGTCAAAAGTACCTGGTCAGGTTTTGGGTGGGTTTCGAGGTGTTCCGCCGCTGCAAGTACCCACAAGGCCGCGCTCGTGAAGTTCACGTCAATGATTTCGCGGGCATGGGAAAGGTCGATTTCTGCGCGTGCCTGGTCACCCAGGACGCCATAGAAGACCAGCACACCGTCGATGACGCCGCAGGCGGCCTGCGCATCAAGCAGAATGGCTTTCTGATCGACATTGTCGGCAAGATCGGTGGCAATAACGTGCACCTGCCGCGCACCACGGACCTTCAGGTCCGCAGCGGACTCCGCAAGCACATCTGCTCGCCGCGCGAGGAGCGTCAAGGCGTGCCCGTCTGTCGCCAGCCGCCGGGCAGTCGCGATGGCGCTCGCCGAGCCCGCGCCAAGGATTACGAAGTGCTTGCTGGATATCGTCGCTGTCATGAGTTTGTAACCCGTCGCCAGAAGGAAGAGGAAATGAGGGGATCTCGCAGGCTTTCCAGCGCCTGCCAATCCGGGTAGCCGGCTTGGAATACAGACGCGGAAATGCGCCCGTCCTTGGCCGGGTAGAGACGGCCCCCAGCATCGCACACAATTGTATCCAGATCGGCCATGAGCGCCAGCGTTGCGGCGCCCCGATTACGGAAGTCCAACGCTAGCGTCGCGCCCGGCATCGGGAAGGACAGCAGGCCGCGACCTGGTTTGTCGCCGAAAGATTTGAGGACCGCCAACATGGAGCCTTCATTGGCGCGTGCGATGCGCTCAAGCAGAGCCGGAATTGCATCGCGGGCTGTGCTGTGGGGAACGACGCACTGGTATTGAAAGAAGCCCTTGGAGCCGTAGGCCCGGTTCCAGTTACCAATCGAATCCAGAGGGTAAAAGAAACTTGAATAATGGCTGCGGCTTACAGCAGGTTTGCTGGTTTGGCGCCAGCGATAAAGCGTGTTGAACGCTTTCAAAGTCAGCGGGTTGAGAGCTTGACCTGGCAGATCGACCGGAAGCGTCGGGCCGCCGTTCTGATGCGCAATCAGATCGCCGGTCGCAGCCCATTTGCCGGCGGAGAATACGCCGCGTCCCAGCTGGGCCCCGCGCGCGGTACAATCGATCCAGGCAACCGTATGCTCGAACGTGTCAGCGGCAGTTGAGGCGATGTCGAAAAACCCATCCACATGACTGAACGGAATAAGGGTTTGATCGATATAGGCGGCGGCAATCGGTACGAGCTGGATCTCAACCCACGTAATCAATCCAGTCAGCCCGAGCCCGCCGATCGTGGCCGCAAATTGTTCGGGTGCCGTTTCCGGATCGACCGCGCATTCCGCGCCATCGGATCGAACCAGCCCGAATGCCCGCACATTCTCACCGAACGAGCCGGCGCTGTGATGATTTTTGCCGTGGACATCATTGGCGATTGCCCCGGCGAGCGTCACGTAGCGCGTGCCAGGTGTGGTGTGGATGAAATATCCAGCCGGAACCGCGACGCGAAGGACCTCGTCGAGGCTCACGCCCGCCTCGGCTCGCAGGACGCCCGTTTCGCGGTCGAAGCTGATGAAGCGGTTCAGCGCCGTGGTTGCAAGAAGGATATTGTCGGGGTTGAGATTGCTGTCCCCGTAGGATCGGCCGAGGCCATGCCCCAAGATGGTCAGGTCGCGGGCTTTGGCCGCATCGAACGCCGCGCCGACATCCCCCAAGCTATGCGGCCGGGCCAGCACGTGGTCGGCCCTTACAACCCGACCCCAGGAACGGATGGCGTTTGTGCGAGACATGTGAATCATGGTGTCAAGCCAGGGTGGCGATGACGAAGGCCGTCAACAATGCCGCGCCGAGCAGCAAGCTCCACCGGTCTTTCACCGCAAACGCCACTGGATCATCGTCGAGCTGACCGCGATGCGCCAGTAACCAAATGCGCATCATCCAGAGTGCGATGAGCGGTGGCGCAGCCCAGAGGGCTGCCGGTTGACTGTATATCCCTGATGGAAAGGCATCCTCTGCCAGATAGAGGATCATGATGACGACCGCTGATGCCGCACTCGAAAGGCCGAGCGAGAGCGTGAGAGGGGCGTCTTCCGGAAAATAGCCGCGTCCGCGAATCCTTAGGCCTGCTGGAGCTTCGACGACCTCGACGTGTCGTTTGGCCAGAGACATTGAGAAAAAGAACAACATCGAGAATGTCATTAGCCATTCCGACACGTGAGCACCGATAGCCAAGGCACCGATTGCGATGCGTGTCGTGAACAACGTTGCCAAGACAAAGACGTCGAGCATCGGCACGCGCTTGAGTCCGAACGAGTAGGCGATGGTGATCACCAAATAGCAGGCCAGGCCAACCGCGAGCCACGGCGCTATCAGCCACCCGACCACCAGCCCAGTGAGAATCAGGAACGGGGCCGCGAGCAATCCATGCACGACAGATAGTTCGCCCGAAGCCAGCGGTCGTGAACGCTTGGTCTTGTGGCGCCGGTCAGCGGAGAGATCCAATAAATCATTGAGAAGGTAGGTTCCGGACGCGACCACGCCAAGCAGAAGAAATCCGGCGACTGCAAGCAGGATGGCTTCGGGCTCGAGAAAGCGCCCACTCAAGCCCAGGGGGGCGAAGAGCAGAAGGTTTTTGGCCCATTGGTGCAGGCGCAGCGCCTTCCGCCAGGATTTCAGCCCTCCACCCGAATTGGGAAAATCGGCCTCCACTGGCTTGCCGAGCCCGTCCGCGACCTTGCGGGTATGGGCCGAGGGGCCAGCAAATATGATGCCGTCGGCATCGCGCCAGACTTTAAGGTCGGCGCGGCTGTCGCCGGCGTAGACATAGCCGTCCGGGAAGAGTTGCCGGATGTAAGCCCGCTTCTCATCGCCCTTGAGGTTGGTCGACCCTGAAGACCCGTGGGCGGCATCGAACAGATCAAAATGAGCGGCCACCGCATCGGCAACGGACTGGTCGGCTGCAGTCACCAAAACGATGGTTCGGCCGGTGGCTTTCTCGCTTTTGAGGTAGCTGAGAAGGTCCTCGCGGACGGGCAGGCCCTCCAGATCAAGGTCCGCCTTGGCGCTGACAAAACGCTTCAGTGCGGGCCGACCGCCACGAATCAGACTTGCGACGGCGCCTGGCAGAGCGGTTGGTCGATGCAAGACCAACCCGACCAGTCCCTCGGCCAGGGTGTCGGTGAGTAGCAGCGTTTCGTCGAGATCAACGATGAGGGGCAGGTGCTGGGTCATCAGGGCTCTTCTTGGCCATTTGCGGCCGCGTCGGCCTTTTTTGAGAAGGTGAAGTGGCGGTGCCCAAGATAACTGGTCAGAATGGGTGATGCGACGCCAACTGCATGTGCGATCGAAGCGGCGTGCCAGTCCCAGCCTATGGCGGGTAAAATGAACCGCACCAAGCCGATCGTCACCAACCAGACCTGGGCCAACGCGACGATATTGACCAACGTAAACCGGACGGATTCGTCAGAAACCGTTCGGCCACTCGCCGCAAACACAAATAGCCGGTTCAGGGCATACGCCGTGACCATGCCGATCAGATAGGCGATGACAACGGAAAGCTCCAGCGTCATAACGCTGGATAGCGCAATGCGTGACAACCAGTTAACGGCTGCGGCGACGCCGCCGGCAACGACGAATGTGACAAATTCGCGGCTCATACCGTGCCCTGACCCTGCCGGGCCTTCTCCATGCTGTTCACCATAATTTTGGCGAACCGGGCACTTTCTGAAACGCCCCGATCTTCCGGGTAGTAGAAACACGTGTCGGCGATCTGCAAACCGGCAATTGGTGTAATGAAATCAGGAATTAGGTCAGCAAATCCCGTTTCGCATACGGGTTGGGCATAACGCAGTCGAGCCACGAAGGAGGCCACCCGGTCAGAGTCCTTGAGTTGCGGATTCACGGTGCGCAAATAGGCGAAACTCTCTTGAATAAACTCTTCATCCGGACGGCCGAATTTCGCATTCGTCTGGGGCATGTAATAGGGCACATAGACGACATGATCATCGCCAGTTGGCCGGAGATTCGAAAACTCGACGAATCCCGGGATCTGCATGTCGGGGTCAGACACATTGACCCAAAAATTGTCGGTGACCGCGCGCCGTAACTTGTGCAGCACGCAGACCACGCCGATGTTTTTGAGCTTCTCATAGGGCGCGCGCATGGCCGGGTCGCACTGACTTAGCAGCCCGGGCACGTAGGGCATGGGGACCGTAGAAATGACATTTGGGGCCTCAAACACACGCCCATCAGCGAGCTCTACGCCTCGAACGGCATCGCCCTCGATCAACACGTGTTCCGCGCGGACGTTATAGTGGATAGTGCCGCCACCAGCCTCGATCGCCGCCGCGAGCGCGTTCATGAGAGTTTCCGTTCCGCCCTCGATATAGCCGAGACGTTCCTCAAATAATGATTTACGTGAATTGCCCAACCGTTTGATGCGTTGCCAAATCCACGCCGCCGACACTTCGTCGGACAGCTCGTAGAATTTGAGCTCCAGCAACCGGCGCCAGAGGCGGTCATAGGCCTTCTCGCCCGACCAGCCGATGAACCAGTCTTTGGCGCTGATTTTGTCCAGGCGTTCCCAGTCAGACCGCTTGGTCGATACGAACATCTGTAACCCGTATCGAATTTTCGTAATCAGATCGATGCCCGGCGCCATGAGCAGGGATACAGGGTCCCCCCAGCGGATCAGACGGCCATCCAGATAATAGCCCATCTTTGTCGAAACCCATTTCATGGCATCAGGCATGCCCAATTCGTCGAGCAATTCGAGTGTGTCGACGTCGGACAGGCAGCAGAAATGGTAAAACCGCTCGATCGACAGGCCGTCGAAATCGAAGTGCGCCGCCATGCCGCCGGGGCGGTCATCTGCTTCAATCACTTCGACGGCATAGCCGCGTTTGAGGGCGTGATAGGCGGTGGCCAATCCCATGGGGCCAGCGCCGATAACGACGAGTTTTTCAGGAGGTTTGGCCATGGCAGGGTCCGGATCAGAACTCGAGAGAAATTTTTGCGTATTCGGGATGATTGAAGGTGAGGTCCAACGCGGCAACAAACGGCGTTTCTTCGACCCCGAAAATGTCGGGCCAGTCGATGACTTCGAAAAGATCGGGGGTGGCGAGCGCTTTGAGTTGACTCGTCGTGAACGGTGGATTCGAGTTGAAGAGAGCGTAAGTCTTCAGCATTAGCCAGAACAGGCTGTATGGCAAGGTGACGATCCGCGTGCGCGCCGATACCGTGCGCTTGATCGCGCGGATCATGTCGATGTAGTCGATAGTCTGGCGGCCCGAGATGTTGTAGGTGCCCGTTATTTTCTGATCGAGACAGGCGGAGATGATTGACGAAAAGTCGCCTGCATACAGCGGCTGGCGTCGGTAGCGACCCGATCCGGGGATGGGGAAAACCGGGTTCCTGTCCATGAAGCGACGCAACCAGCCCAAGTGCTTACGGTCGAACCAACCAAACATCAGGGTCGGCCTCAGGATGACTTGTCGGATATCAGCCTTCACCACTATGGCTTCCTGGGCCTTTTTGGACTCGGTGTAGAAATCCACGGCTTGGGAATTCACGACCGACGAGCTGATATGGACAAGATATTCGGTCTCGCCATCTTTCATCGCGGAAAGGCAAAGCTCGGTCGCCGTAATATTGTTGGCTGTGAATTCTCGCTGATCCAGGCCACCGATTTGCGCGTGCAGAAATATCGCAGCATCGCATTCAGCCAATCTGGCTTGCCATGGACCGGGTACAGACAGATCGCATTCGATAACCTCGATCTCCGGATGGAGGCGGCGCAAAGTTGCGGTGTTGGCCGGGTGCTTGTCCGCAGCCACGATCGTCAGATTGGATTTGGCTTTGAGCATGGGGATCAGATTTTGACCGACCAGGCCCGCTGCGCCGGTTATAAATACACGCTTCGACATGACACCCCCACCTTCACACCCCGCTTAAAGCAAATGCGCGATCTGGACGCAATCCTATAAGTCGCTTGTGCTATGGCTTGCGCTGTCGGCACAAGAACGCTTTAAGCTTGTATTACGTCCGCGGTGCGTGATCGGCCCGGACCGAGTATTGGGCCGCGCGGCACGGGGGATTCATGGATTTATTGGTTTTGTTTGCCCTGTCGTTTGCCCAAGCGACCGTAATCGCGCTCGGGGTACTTGTTCCTGCAACGTGGGCTCTGGATCGCGGTTGGGATGATTCCACCAGCACTGCCATCGGCCTCGTCGTATTCGCCTTGGTTGGCTGGGTTGGTTTCTTTGTTTATTGGGCCAATCCTGTGCTCGGCGATGTCTTCAGGGTCATCGTTCTGATCGGGGGGGCATGGATGCTGTTCCGCCAATGGCGCGTCGGATTATTGCGCAGGGCCGTCTGGCACAACCTGATGGCCATTGTCGGCATCATCCCGGTTGTCACTGTGCTCATGCTGTGGGCGTTCGCCGGAAGCGATTTGTCGGAACCACTCGTGACTGCGGCGTCGCGGTGGAGCCACAATCTGCCCCTCGATAACGCAATCCCTTTGTACTTCGCCGAACACCTGCGGCAGGGTAACATTCCCTCTCCAATGATCGGTGACTGGCTAAGCTCCGACCGGCCGCCACTGCAGACGGGGTTGTTCCTCATTTTCCGGCTACCAGTTGACGGGGAGCTCGTTTATCAATCAACGGCAACAGCATTGCAGGTACTGGTTGTGCCTGGGAGTTATCTGCTGGCACGGGCCCTCGGCGGCGATCGCACAATCTCGACTGTCGCCGCAGCGACAGTGATGTTTGCCCCATTCGCGTTGATCAATTCGATCTATGTGTGGCCGAAGATGTTACCGGCGGCTCTGCTCTGCGCGACGGCGGCAATTCTGTTGAGCCCGCGTTTTGCGATTTATCGCTTATCCTGGAAATCAGGCGCCCTTGCAGGGGTTGCGGCGGCACTGGCTCTTGGGGCGCATGGTGGCTCAGCTTTCGTTATAGCGGCCTTCGCCGGTCTTGCCCTGGTCCTTCACCGGTTTCCGCGGGCTGGCTTTCTCATCTCCGGAGTCGCCGCTGCCACCTTGGTTTATCTGCCCTGGATGGCCTACCAGCATTTTGCGGACCCTCCGGGCGACCGGCTGGTCAAATGGCACTTGGCCGGCGCCATCGCGCCGGATGAGCGGAGCCTGCCGGAGGTGCTTGCTGTCAGCTTCAACGAGGTTTCAGTCTGGGATTGGTACCAGGGTAGAAAGAGCAACCTTGAGACGATCATCGGTCCAAATTCTCGGCTAGTTGATCTCGCGGGCCAAGCGGCTTTTGCGCCGGATGCAGAGGAGCGGCACCGGGCGGCCGGAGAAATTCGCGCCCTGCAATTTTTTCATTGGGCACCGAGCCTGGGGATGCTGAGTTGGATATTGTGGCTTTCCCCTCTGCTTTTGCTTCACGCTTCGACGAGAGTTTTAACGCTGGCGGTCTGGGGTTCGCTATTGGTGTGGACTGTTGCGATGTTTGCCCCTGGATCGACTATCGTGCATCAAGGAAGTCTGTGGCCCCAAATCGCCATTCTGGTCGGGTTTGTTGTCGCGAGCGGGCGCTTGCACAGATCGATCCCGGTCGTGGCCCTGGTCGTTCAAGCGGCGGGAGCTATTCTCCTGTTCGGTTTTCTTGCCTAAGGATTGTTCATGCCGTCCCTCAGTGTTTCCCGTGCGGTCTTGCTTGCTGCCGCGATCCTGCTTGCTCTGGTTAGCGGGCTGCTCAGCCTAAAGGGAGCGCTAATCGGATACTCTCCGCTTCCCTTCTGGGACCAGTGGGACTTTGTCGGCAATGGCGAGATTTGGAGCAGGCTTTTCGCGCAGCATAATGAGCACCGAATACCCCTGCCGCGGCTCTTTTTCATGCTCGATAATACGTTGTTCGGTGGTCGCAACGCGTTTTTGTTGATTGTTGTGTTCGGCACTCAGTTGGCACTATGGGGAGGCTTGGTCTGGGTCGCCATGCGGGCCGGACTTCCGCTCTGGGATCTCGTCTTGGCGGGCGGGTTGGTGGGGGCTTTGATTGTCTCGCCCTACCAGATGGAGAATTTCTACTGGGGTTTTCAGGTCCAGTTTGTTCTTGTCTACTTCTTTGGGGTCATGTGCATCTGGCAGGCGGTGGCGGCGCCGCATACGCTTCTTGGACACGGCGTGGTCATCGCTCTCGGCCTGGCGTCGGCAGCCAGTCTGTCTGCCGGCCTTGTCGCTTTGCCTTCGGCCGCATTGGTGGCCTATTTCGCGGGTCAGTCCCGACTCCGGGTCGGCTTGACCGCTGCGGCTGGGCTCGCCGTGATTGCGCTTTATTTTTACGGCTACCACTCGCCGGCCGGGCACTCTAACCCGTCGGACGGCCTGCGGCACCCGATCGAGGTTGTCTATTATGCGCTGGTGTATCTCGGTGGGCCCATAGGCTTCGCGTTATCGCGGAGTGTCGCAACGGAACTCGTTCCGCTGCTGGCCGACCCGGTTCAGGCGGCGAAGCTGGTCGGTGCCTTTGGTGCTGTTTGCAGTATCGCCCTGTTGACCCTGACCTATCGCCGTCGGCCGCAGCCGATCGTATACGTATTCGCAGGCGTTGTGGTTTTTATCGGCCTGACAGCGATCATGACTGCGCTCGGTCGATGGGAGTTCGGGGCGCCACAGGCCTTGGCATCACGTTACGCCACGCCCGTGTTGTTGTTTTGGGCCGCGCTGTTTCTGTTGGGGTTGACCTGCCGGACCGATAAGGCGTCGGCTCGGCTGTCCGCCTACCAGTCCGGCCTCACGATTGGAACAGCCATGGCGATCACGGGTCTGCTCGCGACGGAAGCCGGGCACGGGCTGGATCTGGCGCGGGCCCAGCATGATCGGATGCGTAACGCTGAGACAGCAGTGATGACCGGGGTTCCGGATTATGAACGTCTGATGGCTGTGTATCCGGTGCCCGAACACATTCTCGCGCAGGGCGATCACATGCGGCGACTTCGGCTCGGCGTGTTCCGCCGGCCGCAAATGGACTGGTTGGGGCAGTCCATCGACGCATTGGGACCGATCATGGCGGATGACCTGTGCTTGGGTTCGTTTGATAGCCAGGAAAGACTTCCCGGCCAACGCGATGGTGCCGGTAGTGGCCCGGTTGAGTTTGCCATAAGAGCGAGCGGTTGGGCGTGGATTGATCGGGCTCCCGCGCGCTGGCTGATCCTTACGGATTCGCAACGCAAAGTGGTCGGGCTCGGTCGGACCGTTGTATCACGACCGGATGTCATGGCTGCGGTCCCAGGCGTGGACGCGTTGACCACCGGCTGGGTTGCGCATGGCTGGGTTGCCAGTGGGCAGCAGATGCAGGCGTATGCGGTCGGAGTCCACGGGGGGCTTTGCGCCCTGCCTCCGACAGAGCATTTTGTCACCCCATGATACAAATGCATCCCCATGCGGCGGCCTCGCCGCCAGTCACGATCATAATTGTCGCCTATAATGCCGGCGCATTTATCCAACCCTGCCTGGATGCGGTTGCCGTACAGACTTGTGCAGACTTCGAAGTGGTCGTCGTCGACAATGCGTCGTCCGATGGATCCATTGCGTCGCTTGCGCTGCCAGACGACCGCTTCCGGATACACGATGCCGGGGAGAATCTCGGCTTTGCCGCCGCGAACAATCTGGTCGCACGCGATGTTTCGACGCCATATATTGTGACGCTGAATGCGGATACGCGCGTTGCAACTGACTGGTTGGAGGAGCTGCTTGCCGCAGTCGAGCGCTGGCCGGAGGCCGTGGCCTTTGGATCGACCCAGTTGAGACTGGATGAGGTGGACGTGCTCGACGGCGCCGGGGATGTGTGGCACGCGGCCGGGGTCGCTTGGCGAGCGCTCGAAGGTCGCCCGCTTTCGGAAAACCCTCCAGAAGGCGAAACGTTTGCACCCTGCGCTGCGGCCGCGCTTTATCGGCGCGATATGTTTTTGAGCCTGGGTGGATTCGACGAAAATTTCTTTTGTTATTGCGAAGATGTTGATTTGGGCTTCCGGATACGCCTTGCTGGGCACATCTGCGTCCAAGTGCGCGATGCCGTTGTCTATCATGCTGGCTCTGGAACCACTGGCCGGCATTCCGATTTCACCGTTTTCCATGGGCACCGCAATCGGGTCTGGGTTTTCGTCAAGAACACACCCGGGCCTCTGCTTTGGTTGCTTTTGCCAATGCATATTGCCCTCAACCTGCGGATTCTGCAGAAGTCGCCAACTGCTGAATATGCGGCGACCGTTAAGCGCGCTTATGCAGCCGCTTGGGCTGGGCGAAAACAGGTCTGGGCCTCACGCAAGGCGGTGCGGGCCGGGCGCCGTGTCGGGCTCATGCAAATCCTGAGGGCGATGGCCTGGACGCCACGTCTTATCACCCGCAGGGCCGCACTGCTCAACCATGACGGCACGCGGGTGGGAACGCATCGAAACTGATGACCGCAATTGATTGCGCCTAAAGAGAATTCCGGGCTTGGAACACCCAACGAAGTTTGAAATAGTGTGAGCGTATCGGCGGCATGCTGTCGGCACAATTCGGAGGTCAGGGTGAGCATGGGTACAGCAGCCGAATCAGGGAATCGCGCCGGTCAAAAGGCTGGCGCGAAAAAATCGCGTGTGCCAGCACACGGTACTCCCGCCCGCGCGCCCACCAAGTCCGCTCGCGTCGTCAAAAAGTCGCCGCAGGTCGCGCTTCGCGAAGCCCGCGAACTCGTAACACTCCAGGACCTGGCGTTGCGGGATATCCTGCCGAAATGGGAACGTGCCGAGCGCGAGCGCGGGGAATATGCGCGAGCCCTGATGCTTGTGCGTGGCACCACGGTTTACCGGTATGGGGGTATTGCTCGTTTTCTCGGTAGGCGATTGCCTAGGCCCGGGCAATGGGTCTCCCGGGTGCTTGATGCGGGTTACGCGACAATCACCCTGCGCTTGGGGCGCTGGATCAATGAACGTCGCCATGCTGCGGCCCGGTTCGAGGAAGACCGAGCCACTATTCTCCTCAGCGGGCTGTTCGACAGCGAGTGGTATGTGTCGGCATATCCCGATGCCGCGAGCTATAAGGGTGGGCCGCTTGAGCACTTCTTACGTCATGGCGCACAGGATGGACGCAATCCGAATTCGGTATTCTCGACCAGCTGGTACCTTGCTGCCTATCCTGAAGTGGCAGGCAGCGGACGCAATCCGCTTGCCCATTATCAGCTCTACGGGGTGCCGCTTGGCTACCAGCCATCGTATAAGTTTGACGCCAATTGGTACGCTAGGAAGCATGCTAGTCTGATCAAGGACGGCATTTCGCCTTTGCAGCACTATCTCAAATACGGCCATCAACAGGGCCTGGCGACCCAGCTGCTCGACGATGTCGAGCAGTCCCGTCGTCTCGCTCCGAAGGCCGGCAAGACGGAATCTGGAGCGGGCGGGTGAACGAGAGACCGCGTTGCGTTTTGCTGAATGGCTCACTGGCCTGGCGGCGGGGACGTGTGTTTGCAGACGCGCCAATTGTCCGTGTCCATCTGCCGCCATGGGCTCGGTCTGCATTGCGAAAAGACGATGTCGACATCGTTTTGTTCATCGATGCGCCGGGATGCGACCGGGTCCTGGAGCCAACCGTCATTTTGGATTTTCAGAGTGGGCGCCAACCTGTCCTGCGCTGGCGGATCGACGGGGCCGCCGCTCAGTGTAATGGCGTGCGGCTTAGCCTGCCGCGCGGCCTTAAAGTGCTGGATTTCAAGGTCCACGACGGACCCTTCGCAGCGCGGGATCTGAACTGTTGGATCGAGCCAGCGTTCCAGCAGAAGCATTCCGGTGAACGCCTGCTGTTTGAAGCAGAGACGGGTGATGTCGGCGGCTTGGGTGCATTACAATCACAGCTCGACGCTCGCGTGGCTGCGCACATCAGTTCGGTCCAGGGCGTCGATTTCGCGCCCAATGGCTTCTTCCTCGCCCATACGGCGGATCCACAGCTCCATATCGATCTCGAAGAGCCGCTCAATACTGGCTGGTGGAGGGTTGAGGCGCAAATGGCGGTCGCCTTGGATGCGCGCCCGCGGATATATTTTGATCACGACGGAGATTATTTCGAACACGAATCAGCGATTCTAGTGCCCCGCCGCTTGGGACAGTTCATAGGATATGTACGCATAGGCCAACCTGTACACAGGCTGCGTTTTGACCCTGTGTGCCGTTTGGGTGAAACTGGAAATTTCCAACGCCTCAGCATGTCCAGGTGCGCGGCGCCGATCCATGAAGTGTTCAGACCTTCTGTGGCGCGGATTATCCAGGCTGAACGCCGAAACCGTCAAGTCCTCCATCATCTCACCTGCATGCCTCTCAAGGGAGGCCACTGGCCGATGCCCCTGTTTCCGGAAGAGGGGTTGGAGCACCTAGCTCGCGAAGCTGTTGGGTACCTAGATTGGGTGGAGGCTTTCGACTATGATCCGGCGCGCGACGACGCCGGGTATATTGACCGCCTGAATACGCTCAAGTGCAAGCCGCTTATCTCAGTGGTGATGCCAGTCTACAAAACGCCACTCGATCTGCTGGACAAGGCCATCGAGTCAGTTCGCGCGCAGCTCTACACGAATTGGGAATTGTGCATTGCGGATGACGCCTCTGGAGACAGGGCGCTCACCGCCCGTCTCGACTATTGGAGGAAGAGAGACTCGCGTATCAAGTTTGAAACGCGCAAGATAAACGGCAATATTTCAGCCGCCACAAACACGGCCTTCGCTTTGGTCGAAGGGGAGTGGATGGCTCTGCTCGACCATGATGATGAGCTTCGCCCGCACGCTTTGGCGGAAATTGCCTTGACCCTCGTCGAGCACCCCGATGCGGAACTGATCTATTCCGATGAAGACAAGCTGGACCACACCGGTGCGCGTTACGGTCCCTACTTCAAGCCCGAATATTCGCAATTTTTACTGTACGGGCAAAATTACTTCAATCACCTCACTGTCCACAAAGCCGAAAATGTTCGCGAGGCTGGCGGCTGGCAACTAGGCTATGAGGGCAGCCAGGATTTCGACCTCAATTTGCGTATCATCGAAATGGTCGAGCCCGAGAAAATCGTTCATATCCCGAAAATTCTCTACCATTGGCGCGCGGTTGCCGGTTCGACAGCGGTTGATGTGGCCGAAAAATCCTACGCTTGGGAGGCGGGCAAGCGAGCTCTGCATGACCACTTTGAGCGAACAGGTCAGGCCGTGGTGGTCGGACGGACACCCGGGTATCCATATTACCAGGTGAGCTGGGCGTTGCCGCATCCGGCGCCGAAGGTATCGTTGGTCATTCCCACACGGGACCGGGCCGGTCTGGTGCGAGTGTGCGTTAACTCCATTATCGAAAAAACGGCCTACCCCGACTATGAGATCATCATCATCGACAATCAGTCGCGCGAGATGGAAACCCTTATTCTATTTGACGAGCTCACCGAAGACCCGCGTGTCCGGGTTTTGAAATATGATGACGAATTCAATTTCTCCTCGATCAACAATTTTGGGGTCACGCACGCGAAGGGCGATATCGTCGGCTTGATCAATAATGATATCGAAGTGATCAATGCCGACTGGCTTTGGAATATGGTTGTCCTCGCTGCACGGGAAGATGTCGGCTGCGTCGGCGCGATGCTCTACTATCCCAACGATACGATTCAACATGCCGGCGTGGTTGTGGGGATTGGGGGAGTCGCCGGTCATTCGCACAAATATCTCCCGCGCGGAGCGCAAGGGTATTTCGCTCGCCTTCAGTTGGTGCATGATGTGACGGCCGTGACGGCGGCCTGCCTGGTTGTCCGGAAGTCTGTCTATCAAGAGGTGGGTGGCCTCAACGAGGCCGATTTGCGGATTGCCTTCAACGACGTCGACTTCTGTCTGAAAGTAGACGAAGCCGGATACCGGAATGTCTGGACGCCGCGCGCGGAGCTCTACCATCATGAGTCGGTAAGTCGGGGTGATGAAGACTCGCCGGAAAAGAAAATGCGCTTCCAGAAGGAAGTAGAATACATGCTCAAACGTTGGGCGACGGACAGCAGAGCGGATCGCTTCTATTCGCCTAATTTGACGCTGTTGTGGGAGGATTTCCGTTTGCGGGAGCCTGGAGAAATCCACGACTGATTTCTCCCAGTGCTGTCGGCTTGGCTATGTTTTTTGGTTGTGAAGACCAGCTATCGAGTCGCTGAACGATGCCTGCATGGCCTTACCCCTGCTGTGGGCGCATCCCAGTGGCTCGGAGGGGAAGAGGCCGCCCGTCAGGTAACGCGTCGGCAGAAAATATATGCTGACGGTAACAATCGTCGCCTGCAAACAATGGAACTCTAGACTCGATGGATGAACATTGTCGTCGAACATCCCCATATACAAAAACGTTGGCGGGCCACGCGTGGATCTCGCGTCGTAGGCGAAGTTCCACCCAGAACGGAATCCATTGAGCAGCGGATACATCCGCGACGGATCGACACCGCCCGTGGGACATACCGGGGGTCTGGAAAAAACGAAAAAGGTAAAGAGTACGCTGACTATAAAGAGTAGCGCCGGTTCGAACAGCGTTGCGCGGTTCTTGATGCCGCTCCAGCTTTCGCATGGAGCCTCCGATAGCGACCAGCTCACACCTGATAATTGAAGCGCTCGATCACGTTGAGTTTGAATGAGCCCCCTATCGTTGAGCCTTCAACACCGCGCCAGAACTCAGCTTTTGACACCGCGGATTCCATCCAATGTTCTCAATATTGCAGTGCATTTCTATCCGGGATGGATTTAATTTCCCACCGCAGTTTATGTTACGCGACCCCGATCTTTTTAGATTGTGTTCACTCCGTCCGACCTCGATGAGAACTTTCATTGGGTCGGTCCTTGTCGCTGATTATGTCGCAACAACCAGTCTTAAAACTTCAGCCGGAATGAACAAACTTATGAATGCTCACAGCTAAGGCGTTTGTCACGGGAGTGGAAACCGGCACTTCGGGCCTTGGGCGCGTTAAGGCAAAGAGCCAGAGATTTTTTATTGCTCTGTTTCCAATGGGAATTCTCTGCGATGGCAATCGGGCGGGTGCCGGATTCCGGTCGAGGCGATATCAGAAGCCACAAGGGGCAGGACTGGAATACTGTTCGGGAAGCAGTCCGGAAATGTCCGGGCCCGAGGCCTCGTCGCTAGTGGCGCACTATTCTCAATCCATCGCCTCCGGCTCAGGGGCTTTGTCACCGTGAACCTCCCAACCGGGATCTCCGCCGCCCAGATTATTGATCTGCCCATCTTCAATGCCAGCCCCGGTGCGCTGATCGTGCACTTCCCAACCAGGATCGCCGCCACCCAGATTATTGGTCTGCGGGGCCTCAATGCCGGCGCCGGTGCGCTGACCACGCCGGATCCGCACTTCGCCAGTGCGTGTGCGGCAACGCTCCCCGGCTTCGGCGTCACGGCAGAGCGACAGCGGCCGATCCTGAACCGGTTGCGCAGTCCGGCGCTGCGCTTCGGCGACGCTGGAAATAGCAAAAAAGCTAACGGCCAGCACAGTGGTGGCGATGAAGACTCTGTAGATCATGGCAGGCTTCCCCCTTGTTTGACGGAAATCTAGCATGAAATGATGCCGGGTGCTGAAGCATCGGGCTTTGACGGTCGCAGCTCTTCCTGTTTCACGATTTCTGTGACCGAGATCCGCTTGCACCGATAGAAAACGGGATGGCTGCCGGAACGTCAGAACTGCATCGAAACGCCGAGCAGAACTGCACGAGGCGCCCCCGGCCGCAGGCCGGCGGGCTGCCGTGCGACGGCATAGACCTCATCGGTGAGATTACGAACCGAAAGGCGAAGACGAACCTGTTCACGCATTTCATACCAAGCTGACAGATCGGCGACGGTGTGCCCTTCGACGCGTTGAGCTGGCGCAATCGCGCCTTGGCCAGCGACAGTGCGTACTTCTTCGACCCAGGACATCGCGACCTCGCCGCCATAGCGTCCGGCTTCGAGTCCGATAGCAACAAAGCCCTGTTGTTCAGGAATATAGGGCACCAGATCGCCCGCTTCGACGACGCCCCAAGGCTCATAGCCGGAATTGAACCCGGTCTGGAATTCGGCTTGCGTCCACGTATAGGCGCCGCGCAGCGGAACCGAGACGGACCAACCCAACATCGCTCCGAGATCGGCGTCAGCGGTCAATTCCAAACCGCGGACATCAACCTGACCGCCGTCAAACTGGTCGCCAATCGTACAGCCTCCACCGGTGGAATTGGTGCAGCTGCCGATCAGGTTTTCATACTGATTGAAGAAACCCACCGCCTCGACGCTCCAATGCGGCTGGCCATAGCGGGCGCCAAGCTCCCAATTGCGGGCATCTTCAGGCTCCTGGCTGGTCGAGCCGGGCGCCGGTGGCGCAAAGCCGCGATGGACGCCGCCGAAAAGCGAGAGGCTGTCGTTGACATCATAGCGCACGCCCAATCCGGGAATCAGGGCTTCAACGGTATTGGTGCGCACTGTCAGAGCGGCGCCGGTCCGGTCAGGGTCGACCTTGCCGAAATCCTCACGCCGTAGCTCAACATGCTCGTAGCGCAGGCCGGGCGTCAGCATCCAATTGCCGAAACTGATCTCGTCCTGGATGAACAGCGCGGTGGCCTCGGCGCTGTCGATCCGGTTGGAATCGGAGCCGGGTGCATCGACGCGCGTTTGGACCATCACGCCGTCATCAATCCGGAAGCGCTCAACCCACTGATAACGGTCCATGTCGTCGCGATGCACGCGCATGCCGACGCGCCAGGCATTGTCGGTGCGGCCCAGCGTCAGATCGCCGGCCAGTTCGAGCTGGATGCCCTCGGCCGAATAATCTCGGTTATTGTGTTTGACCCGTAAGGCATCATCGGCAGAAACGAAGCCGACGCCGCCGAGCACAACATCAAACGCGTCGGCGTAGGTAACCGGGTCCTCAAGCAGGGATGAGATCGAAACCGGGCTGGCCGCACCGGCACCGTCGGGATCAATACTGTCCAGCTTGAACCAGTCGCGGCTGAAGCGCGTTGAATACGCGACCGCCGACAAAACCAGTCCATTGGAAAACTCGCCGCTATAGCGCAGCGACAGCTCGCTATGGTCGGCATTCATCTGGTCAAGCTGGCTGCCGGCATAGCGCCGGAACGGGTCGGCGGCGAAATCTGCGTCGGTCAGGCCGAGATAGGTCTCGTCGGAGACCTCGTCGGAGACCTGGCCCTTCAGCTCGAACATATGGTCGATGCCAGCGGTGGAGAATTCCAGTCGCAGCTTGCCGACATAGTCTTCGATTTCATAGCCGGTCGAGGCCCCCTCGAAGCCGTCAATCGTCTTGAACCCGTCGGCGCTGTCGAGATAGGCCTCGATCAGGCCGCCAATCCGGACACCATTGTCCAGCTGCGTCATGCCACCGGCAAAGCCATGACCGCGACGAATACCTTCATCGCCGGCCCACAGGTCGAGCTCACCGGAAAATGTCTCGGGAACCGGGGTCGAAAACAGGTTGAGCGAGCCGCCCTGGGTGCGTGGGCCATAGCGAACGCCCGCTGCGCCCTTGATCACTTCGATACCGGCCATGCGGCCTGTGTGCGGGAAGTAATAGGCCGAAGGCGCGGCATAGGGCGCCGGCGCGATCAGAACGCCGTCCTCCATCAGGGTGATTTTCTCGGAGCGGTCGAGCCCGGTGCCGCGCATTCCGATATTCGGGCGCAGGCCATAGCCATCTTCTTCCTGGAAATTGACCCCGGCGACAGTCCGCAACAGCCGCGTGATATCGGCATAATCGTGGACGGCGAGGTCTTCAGCGTTGAGCAGGTCTGCCGACCCGGGTATCGAATTGGGGTCACCGGTCAGGCCGATGACCGAGATCACCTCGATTTGGGCGCTGCCCGAAACATCGGGCTGGGCCCAGGCCGGCATGGAGAAGGCGGCCAAGGCTGTGGCCGATAGAAGTGCGATACGCATGGGGACCCCTGAATGCTTTGCAATTGCGACTGATCCGCAGGTACGGGAAATTGCAGGGGCCGTCCAGTAATAATGCAAATGAGTTGCAGTTTTATTCTCAGCGGATCACGCGCACAAAAAAGGCCGGATCGAAACCCGGCCTTCTTCGTCTCATGCTGCCGAGACGGCTATTTTGGCGGCATGCGCGCGCCGGCATCGAGGCGGACGCATTCGGCATTGATGTAATCGCTGGTGACCATGAAGGCGACGAGATCGGCGTATTCGGCCGGCGTGCCAAAGCGCTGCGGGAATTGCAGGTGGGAGGCGAGGGAGACTTTCACTTCCGGCGGCATTTGCTGATAGATCGGCGTCTCGAAAAAGCCTGGCAGGATCGTGTTGACGCGAATGCCTTCGCGCGCCAGGTCGCGTGCCATCGGCAGGGTCATGCCGTAAATCCCGCCCTTGGAGGCGGCATAGGCAACCTGGCCGATCTGACCGTCCTGGGCAGCGACCGAAGCGGTATTGACGATCACGCCGCGGCCCGACCCGCCCTTGGGATCAAGCGACATCATGCCGGCCGCCGATTTGGCAGCACAGATGAAGGAGCCGATCAGATTGATTGAGATCACTTTGGTGAAGGCGGCAAATCCGTGCGCGGCGATCTCACCGGTCGAGGAGGAGCGGCGCGCCGTCTTCTCGGCCCAACCAATCCCGGCGCAATTGACGAAAACACGTTCCTGGCCATGGGCCGCGCGCGCCTTGGCGAAACCGGCATCGACACTGGTTTCGTCGGCGACATTGACCTGACAGAAGACGCCGCCGATTTCCTGCGCGATCATTTCGCCGCGATCGGCATTCATGTCGAAAATGGCAACCTTGGCACCGTCGGCGGCAAGACGGCGGGCCGAGCCTTCGCCAAGCCCGGAAGCGCCGCCCGTGACAATGGCGGCAATGGAAGCGTCAATTTTCATCGGTTCATTCCCTTGCGTGGATTGGCACATCGCCAATCGAAATCTCTGCTCAGGGGCGTAACGAAAACCCGCTGCCTCTGCAAGCGGGGCGGCTTGCCGCATTGCCGCCTTCTCTGCCGCCCCGGCCAATGTTAGAGCTGGCATTGACCTCACAATCTCGCCTGGAGAAACCTGACATGACCGGTGCCTATGCCCTTCTTCTCCATGGCGGAGCCGGCGTGCTCGCTGATCACGGCTATCCCGATCAGATCGTCCACATGCGCAAGCTCGCCGAACTCGGCAAAGCCATGCTGGCCTCGGGCGAGACCGCGCTCGACACCGTCACCGAGATTGTGCGTCAGCTTGAGGCCTCCGGCCTGTATGTCGCCGGCAAGGGCGCTTCGCCGAACAAGGCCGGTCGCTATGAACTCGATGCCGCGATCATGACCGGCCATGACCGCAAGGCCGGCTCGATCGCGGCGCTGACCGGTTTCGTCAGCCCGGTGCTCGCCGCGCGCGCGGTGATGGAGACGACGCCGCATGTCATGCTCGCGGGGCGCGGTGCCGACGCCTTTGCGATGCAACAAAATCTGGAACGCGTCGACAGCGTCAATGATTATTACACCCCCGCCGCGGCGCCCGATGACCGGGCGATGGCGACCGGAACCGTCGGCTGTGTCGCCCTCGACCGCGCCGGGCATCTGGTCGCGGCGACTTCGACCGGTGGCACGTTGAACAAGATGGAAGGCCGGATCGGCGATTGTCCGGTGATCGGCTCGGGCACCTGGGCTGACAGCGAGGTGGCAATCTCCTGCACCGGCCAGGGCGAGTATTTCCTGCGCACCGCGACGGCCAAGGATGTTGCGGCGCGGATGGCCTATGGCGGCGTTGATCTGGAAACCGCCTGCCAGGCCGCAATCGCGGATGTCGGATCGCTTGGCGGTGAGGGCGGGCTGATCGCCGTCGACCGGCACGGCAATATCGCCCAGCCCTTCAATTCGCCGGGCATGAAGCGCGCCGTTGTCCATGCCGACGGGACGATAACGGTGGATATTCATTAATCAGGCCGATTCTCCTTCGGTGCGCTCGTCTTTGTTGGTTGGGTCCGTCATGGCTAAAAAACCTAATAATGCGACAGAAACTGACATGCACATGGTCGTGGGCATGGCCACCACAGTATGGGGCAAAGTCGAAATATTGATCCAAGATGCTTTTGTCCAAGCTGTCGACCCAACAGGGATCGGAAGTGGTGCCGCAGCACGGGCTTTTTGGGAGGTAGTCTCATTCAAAGGCAAACTGGATATGACCAACGCCGCAATGAGACACACCATGAAAACGATGCCACATCTGCAGGCCCGGTGGACAAACCTCTACAACAGGGCGATCCGCGAATCCAAAAAGCGAAACGAACTGGCCCACGGCGAGGTTATGCGAGAAAGCAAGAACAACAACAGCGGGACGATAACGACCGAAATCGTATTCCGTCCCTACTGGTTCAAAGAAACGTTCAAGGGACAAGACAGCCGCGATTACGAGCCCTTAAAGCGCACCGCCCAAGAGATTGTGGAATTTATCACAAAACTCAGCACCCTCACCAGAGACCTCAAGGTCTTCTTGTCCGATCTCCGCGCAGAGCAGCTAGAATCGCTTCCTGAACAACTAGAACGTCGGTTGGATTCAGCGAAGTCTCGAGTGCGCCGCCCAACAACCCCGCCAGAAGAGCCATCTCAGGCGTGATTTCAATCGCCCAGTTTTCTTCGCGACTCATGGCATGTTCAACGCGCGATCCGCACGATAAATTTTCGGTCATCTGGCCAATCTTAGCGTCGGCTTAACCTCGCCATCATACCGCCATCTGGGTGCGTATAGTGTTGCCCTTTGCCTCGTGAGGTGTTCCCCGTGACGATCCGACTTTGTCTGACTGCCCTCGTTATGATGTTTGGCCTCGGCGCTCCGGCGATGGCGCAGGGCGAACCCGAGTTTCGCGGCGAGTATGGCGATTGGCGGGTCTTCACCCGTTCAAGCGATGACGGGCTGGTCTGCTACACGCTGAGCCGGCCGCGCGATTCAACGCCGCTCGCCTATGCCCATGGCAATGTCTATTTCCTGGTCTCGTCCTGGCAGTCGGGCTCGGTCTCCGAACAGCCCAGCCTTCTGGTTGGCTATGATCTGCGCCCCATCAGCCCACCGCAAATCCGCCTCGGCTCCAGCCGCTTCGACCTGTTTGTCGACGGGCAGGAAGGCTTTCTCGACAATCTGAGCGACGAGCCGTCACTGATCCGGGAAATGCGACGTGGCTCGACCATGCGTGTCACCGGCACGACAAGCGATGGCATTGCCACCGCCTATGAGTTCTCGCTCAGCGGTGTCACGGCAGCGCTGCAGCGCGTCTCGACCCTGTGCGACTAAAGCACGGCAGGCCAGAACGCGATTAGGCCGGGCCGCGCTTTTGTGATATTGCGCGCGGCTTCTGAACTTCTGAACGGTCCGTCTACGATCATGAGCCATGCGCTGAACATCGCGGGTGCCAATGCACCCCGCATCGATGCCGATACGCCGCCGCGCGCCTTGCCGTCTCTGGCGGGTATGGGGCGGGCCGAGTTGCGCGAGGCTGCGCTGGCCTGCGGCGTTGAAGAGCGCAAAGCGAAGATGCGCGCCAACCAGCTGTTTGGCTGGATCTATCATTACGGCAGCACCTCCTTCGACGAGATGACGAATATCGACAAGGAAACGCGCGCGATCTTCGCCGCGCATTACGTGCTCGACCGTCCGCGCATTCTCGAGCGCCAGGTCTCGACCGATGGCACCCGCAAATATCTGATCGAGCTGGCGCCCGGCGTCGAATGCGAAACCGTCTTCATTCCCGACGTCGCCCGCTCCGGTGCCCTGTGCGTCTCGAGCCAGGTAGGCTGCACGCTCAGCTGCACCTTCTGCCATACCGGCACCCAGGCCCTGGTGCGCAATCTGACCGCCGCCGAGATTGTCGCCCAAGTGATGATTGCGCGCGATGACTTGGCCGAATGGCCGAGCTCGAATGCCGACCGCAAGGTCACCAATATCGTCTTCATGGGCATGGGCGAGCCTTTGTATAATCTCGACCATGTTTCCGATTCGATCGATGTCATCTCCGACCCGGAAGGCATGGCGATCGGTCGTCGCCGCATCACCGTCTCGACCTCCGGCGTTGTCCCGAAAATCTCCGAGCTCGGCACGCGCACCAATGCGATGCTGGCGATCTCACTGCATGCCACCAATGACGCCCTGCGCGACGAGCTGGTGCCGCTGAACAGGAAATACCCGCTCAAAATGCTGATGGACGCGATCCGCGCCTATCCGGGGCTGAATAATTCGCGCCGCGTGACGTTCGAATACGTGATGCTGAAGGGCGTCAATGACAGTCTCGCCGAGGCGCGCGCGCTGGTGAAACTGCTCAAGGGCGTGCCGGCCAAGATCAACCTCATCCCCTTCAATCCCTGGCCCAACAGCCCCTATGAGTGCTCGGACTGGCCGAAAATTGTCGCCTTCGCCGATCTGGTCAACAAGGCCGGCTATGCCTCCCCGATCCGCACCCCGCGCGGCCGCGACATCTTCGCCGCCTGCGGCCAATTGCGCTCGGAAAGCAAGAAGGTGAAGGCGAGCGTGTTGAAAAAACAGCGGCTGGAAGCGGAAGCCGTCGCCGGGCAATGACCGCCGCCATCCTCTACCGCTGGCGCCTGAAACCCGGCCGTGAGACCGAGTTCCGCGCCGCCTGGGCCGAGGGCACACGCCTGATCCATCAGCGCTGCACATCCTATGGTGCCCGCCTGCACGAAGGCGAGGACGGTCTGTTCTGGTCCTATGCGCTGTGGCCATCGGAAGAGGTGCGCAAGGCCTGCTTTGCAAATCAAGACTGGTTCTCGCAGGACTGTTTCAAGACCATGCAGGCCTGTATCGAAGAGCGTTTCGACGAAATCCGCCTCACCCTCACCGATGATGCCCTGACGCCGCCAACCCCGCGCCTCGAGCCGGTCCTGCTGAGCACGGAGCGCCTGTTTTTGCGGCCAATGGCGTTTGAGGATTGCGAGGCTTTCCTGCCAGCGCTGTCCGATCCTGAGACGATGGAATACTGGTCGCGCGGACCGATGCAGAGCCTGGATCAGGTCCGCGACTATCTCAGCTGGAATATTCGCGGCGATGGTGTCGAGAGCTTCGTATCGGTGCTCAAATCCGCTCCGGACGAACCGCTCGGCTGGCTGGTGCTGATGGACCGCAAGAATAATTGCGCCGAGTTCGGCTATATGTTCCGTCCCGACGGCCAGGGCCAAGGCTATGCCCGTGAGGCGGCTGTCGCTGTCGTTGAGCACGGTTTCCAGACCCGCGAATTGCGCCGCATCTATGCCGATACCGATCCGGACAATGCCGCCTCGATCCGCCTGCTCGAAGCGCTCGGTTTCAAGCTTGAAGGCCATTTGCGCGCTGCTTGGGAAACCCATATCGGCGTGCGTGACAGTCTGATTTTCGGACGGCTACAGACCGATATGACCGCCGCCGATCAGGCCGGTTTGCGGAAGCGGTAGACGAAGCGGTCGGTATGCCGGCGCAGGCCCTCAGCGAAGACACTGCGGGTGCGGTCGTCTTCGGGATTGGCGAGCATGTCGCTTTCGCCGTCGAGCACGAAGCCGGCCGCCATCACCTCGTCGCGCACCAGCTGGGAATCGATCCGGTGAGTGTCATTGACGAAGGTCAGGCCGGAGCCGGCTGGCGCCTGGTGATCAATCACGATGAACACGCCGCCAGGCCGCAGCGCATCGAAAATCGCCTGGTTCATCGCCACCCGGTCGGTGCCGTCATAGCCGGTGTCGTGATAGAACAGCACCAGGAAAGCGGCATCAAGCGGCTCGTCAATCGCGGCGTCGAAATTTTCAATCGTATCGACGACGCGGGTCATATTGCTGCGCGACTCGGCCAGCGCACCCAGTGCGGCATTGCTGTCGGGAAAGCTTTCGGCGATCCAGCTCGGATTGAAGGCGTAGACATGCCCTTCCTCACCAACGGCCGTCGAGAGCACACGGGCGTAATAGCCACCGCCCGGTGCGATATCGGCAACGCGCCAGCCATGCTCGATCTCGGCAAAAGCGAGCACTTCGGCCGGGTGGCGATTGACGTCGAGCAGGCGATCTTCCTCGGGGCGCGAAGCATCGGCCAAGGCCGCTTCGATTACCGCCGGCATCGGATCAGCTTGCGGCGCCATGGCCTCGGGGGCTGGCGCAGTTTCGGCAGCAGGGGCAGCCGGCGTCTCGGCCGCAGGCGAACAGGCGGCCAGCGCAAGGGCGGCGGCAGACAGGCAGAATAGAAGGCGCATCAAATTTCCCCCGGGAATGTTCTTCACGACAGGGCCAAGGCCCTGTTGGTTTGATGATCGCTGACGCAGCGCCAGAATCCAATCAATTCACCGTGAGTCGAATCGCGGCCCAAATGATTCAAGCCTTTACGCTTGGGAAGGTTTTTTCTGGCATCAAGGGCGCGGGTCCGGAGACTGATGTCTTCGGTGACCGGGGGAGATTGAATCATGCAATTCATGCTCGCAATCGCGGCCATTATGGCGCTCGGCGCCGCTCTCATCTACCGCGCGGAAAGCCGCCGCGAGGATTGATCCCGCCGCGCTGCTGCCAAACACTTGCACTTCGCCGCCGGGGCCGTTTATCTCGGCAAACCAATTCTGCCGCGAAGGGCTCGCCATGCTGCTCCACCACGCCACCTGGCCTGAAGTCGAAACCTATCTGAAGCGCTGCAAAGGCATCGTGATTCCGATCGGTTCAACTGAACAACACGGCCCCAATGGCCTGGTCGGCACCGATGCGATCTGCCCGGAAGTGATCGCCACCGAGGCTGGCGCCGAAGCCGGTTTTCTCGTTGGCCCGACCTTCAATGTCGGCATCGCCCAGCACCATCTCGGCTTTGCCGGCTCGATGACGCTGCGCCCCTCGACCATGATCGCGGTCATCAATGACTGGACCGAAAGCCTGCTGCGCCACGGCTTCAAGCGGATCTATTTCTTCAATGGCCATGGCGGCAATATCACCACGATCAGCGCCGCCTTCGCCGAATTCTACGCCCAATGGTCGCTCGATGCCGAGCCCTGCCCGGCAAAGCTGATGCAGCGAAACTGGTGGGAATTGCCCGGCGTGATGAACACCTGCCGCTCCCTCTTCCCGGTTGGCGAAGGTTCACACGCAACCGCCTCGGAAGTCTCGGTAACGCAATATGCCCTGCCGCAGGCGATCAAATCGGTCGAAATGAGCCCGAAAATCGCCCCCTCCGGTGGCTTCACCGATGCCGCCGACTACCGCGCCAAATTCCCCGATGGCCGCATCGGCTCTGACCCCTCTCAGGCGACGCCGGAGAAGGGCGCCCAGATCGTCGCGGTCGCCAAACAGGCGCTGATCGCGGATGTCTCGGACTTCTTCGACCGCCAATTTCCGCTGACTTCTGCCTGATAAACCGCACCGGGCAGAGGGGGTGCGCTGAAATTCAATTCAGCCTAGTTTGGTGCCAAGCACGGGTTGGAGCCATGACGATGCGATATCTGCCATTCCTGATCGCCTTGCTGACCTGCGCGGCCTGCGTCCAGGACGACCAGCCGGAGGCTTGGGCCCACTTGCCCGAGCCGGTCACCAATAACGCCGTCGCCGGCGTCGAGCTGGATGGTCACCTGATGGCCTATTCCTTCGCTGGCCTGCATGCCGGCAAGACCTGGCGCGATGTCACCGCTGACGCCTATGCCTGCGATCTCGACGCCCGAACCTGCCGCGAAATCGCCGGCCTGCCCGACGGCATTGGCCGCCTCGCCTCGGTCGCCGTCAGCGTGGACGGCCAGATCTATATTTTCGGCGGCTATACCGTTGCCGAGGACGGCAGTGAGGCCTCAACGCCGGAGGTCTGGCGCTTCGATCCCGCCACCGAAACCTACACCCGCATCACCGACATGCCCGTCCCCGTCGACGACACCATCGCCCTGCCGTTCGAGGATCGCTACATCTATCTGGTCAGCGGCTGGCACGACACGGACAATACCGATCTGGTCCAGGTCTATGATGTGGAAGACGACCGCTGGTTCCAGGCGACGCCATTTCCCGGCGCGCCGGTGTTTGGTCATGCGGGAGCGATGGGGGCGACGGGGCAGATTCTGGTTTGCGGCGGCACGGCGGTGATCCCGCCGGTCGAGGCCGGCGGGCGGCGCAGTTTCGAGGCGACGGATGCCTGTTGGGTGGGATTTGTCAGCGATGACCCATCCGACATCATCTGGCACGCCGCCGACCCTGTCCCGGGCGGCCCCTTTTACCGTGGAGTTATGGTGGTTCGGGAACCGCTCTTCACTAACGGTGCAATTCTCCTGGCCGGATCCGGAAACGCATATAATTACGACGGCATTGGCTATGACGGTGCGCCGGTTGCCCCCAGAGGGGATCGCGTTCTGGCATTCCCTGACCTCGTTGATCCGTGTGTACCCAGCGAGGTAACCCTTCATTGGGAGACGGGCCCGGCATCGGTCGGAAGACTCGGAATCATGGACGTTCGTGGTACCGCAGGAGAATTCATACTCGGTGGTATGACAGCGGATCAGTCCGTGAGTGATGCCGTTATTCGCTGGACCCACGCCGACCTGGATATTTTCAGGATCCGTCACGGCGGCTGCGGATTTCGATAAAATCGGACGGGACATGCACCTGCTTCAAGGAAGCAGGTGCGTGTCCCGACTTGGTGAAACGGTCAGTGACCGGATCGTCAGGGTTCCTGACCTGGCTCTCGCGCGTTCGATCATCAACCCGACCCCAGCTTGTGTGCAGCCGAGACAGTGGTGAAGCGACGCTGTCTCAGCGTGGAAACCGCAATCGAAGTGGCACAAAGCTCATGATTTCACTGAATCACTCGATTGAAATCGCGAACGTTATCTCGAGACTGCCCCGCAAGCGCCGGGCAGGGGCATCCCTGAAACTCTTGCCAAGCAAGGCGCCAGACTGGAATTGTCTAGTCAAGGGTCATGACCGCGAAGCGGCGCTGCGCGCCCTTGACTAGACAATTCCAGTCTGGCCGGATCTCGGCATGGGTTTGAGGGCAGAGTGTGGCTGCCCGGGCCTTACCCATCTCAACAAAACGGGGCACTCACTTCCCCCGGAGGAGCGCAGCGAATTCCGGGGCCTGCCACCGGTTGGGAGCCGGGCTGGATTCCCCCCGGCAGGCCCCGGCACAAGGCCGGGGGAATGGGAGATTTTGGGTTATTGGATAAGGCCCCAGCCCGGGACGTGCGGGAATTCTTGCCGTCACCTCGCCGCAAGCGCGTGTGCTCCGGTCTTTGCGGCAGCTCACCAATAAACGTGAAAGTATGCTTCCGAACTGCGGGATGCCGGCTCTGAAGTCCCCCAACCGGCAAGTTGATCCAAATTCACGCCTCTGGCACGCAACTGCGCCTCGACGAAGCGCATGGTTGCGATGCTTGCGTGGCAGAGCGCGTCGTAGGTGACCTGCTCTTCACCACAGAACTTTAGATCTGCGCTCTTCTCGAAGACGAATCGTAGATCCTCCGCAGCGCCGCGCGAGATACACAGATCAGGCCGGTCCTCGAAGCCAATCACCGTCAATTCACAACCCATCAGCGTACGATATGAAGCGGCCGCCAGGGCATGCATGAGCGCAATGTGAATCACATCAGGAATGCGCAGAACAGCCCCGCGCCATCGAAGCCCGATCGGACCCGTCACCCATTGCGGCCACTCATGTTTCTTTGGCGCGAGGTGGGAGCCAGCTTCGTTCCAGACTAACTCCTGCGGGTAAAACTCAATCATGCCAAACCCTTGGCTGGAAAGCGGGTAATTGGGAAAGATGCCCTCATGCAGGCATTATTTGGCTCTCAATATGAAATACCAAATCCCATTCACAACAACCGCCAGCAGCACTATACCGACCGCCAACCAGGGCCAAATTTCCATGAAATCTTGCCCCAGCACAAAGGGCGCGGCGAGAGAACCGATCACGGACACGCCGACGAACAGCAAGAAAAACTGAAAAATTCGCTTCATCGATCGTCGCTTCTCACTCTTGTGAACGCGCTTGAATCTCCCGGATACGTGCGTATTGCCTAGTAATCTGTGATTTAACGGGCTCCACCGCGCAAGCATTCTCGGCCATATGCTCGTCGACTTCGATGTAGTGCACGGTCGTTATTTGGTGGGGAGGCTCAAACCTGCCTGCAACATTCGCGAACCCGGTTTCGAGCGCGACGGAAATGCACTCGTCAAAAGCGCCATCGTCCAAATTCACCTGTAGCAAACCGCCCTGTTCATCGCCCAACACATAGCCTTCTTCGGTGATGCGTAGCCTGCCTGAAATCTCGTAGTCACCAGCCCGCATGTCGGGAAGCCGCTCACGAAGATCACCCGTTGGCACCAATACCCATGAGTGCCCTGCGCCGCAGCCGCCCAAGACGCCACAGACAATTAGCACCAGCCGCCAGTTAAATATCGTAGGCATGTTCCCTCCCGACGGTCCCGCTCCAGCCAGCCACGCTGGCATGTCCGCAGGCTAGGCAGCAATCAGAATAGACTCAATTGCCCTCACACCACCCGCACCTCACCCCCGACAACCTCAACCCCAACCCCGGTCAGCCCATAGCCCACGGCCGGTCCACCGACACAAACTCCGTCGCTGGCAGCAAAGCTCGCCCCATGCACCGGGCAGACGATGAACTGCCCCTCGTGCAGCATCACCTTGCCGCCGGGCAGGTTGAGCGGTCTCTGGGCGTGGGGGCAGGTGTTGAGGAAGGCGGTGACGAGCTGGCCGCGGCGGACCAGGATGATGGCGCCGTCATTCCAGGCTGAGGCCCGGGCGCCGGGGTCGGGCAGGTCGTCGAGGCGGCCCAAGACCGTGCCAGGCGGCGGCAGGCTGCTCATGGATTGAGGTCGACCGGCGGGTTGAACACCCATTTATAGGGCGCGGCCTCAACCGATTGGAACAGGCCGGCGAGGGCGTAGGGGTCTTGCGCCAGCCAAGCATCGAGCGCGGCGCGGCTCTCCATCTCAACGATCAATAGCGAGCCGGCCGGTTTGTCATCGCTGCCGAGCCAGGGGCCGGCGGCCTTGATTCGCACGCCAGCGGCGGTCAGCCAGGCCAGATGCGCCGGGCGGTTGGCGAGGCGGATGTCGAGGGCGTTTGGCTTGTCACGGGTGTGGACGAGGTAAAGCATCAGGCGGATTCCAGCGTGAAGGGGCGGGCGAGCAGGGCTTCGATGGCGGCGTCGACCGTCGTGCGCCCGGCGAGGACCTCATTGACGGCCTCGCAGATCGGCATTTCAACGCCGCATCGTTTCGCCAGCGCAACGACCGCCGGGGCGCTCGCCACGCCTTCCGTGACCGAGCGGCGGCTGCCTAGAATATCGTCCAGATGCACGCCGCGCCCGAGCGCCAGACCGCAGGACATATTGCGCGATTGCGGCGAGGAACAGGTCAGCACCAGATCGCCCAGCCCGCACAATCCGGCCAGTGTCTCGCGCTGGGCGCCGAGCGCCATGGCCAGCCGCGTCATCTCGGCAAAGCCGCGCGCGATCAGGGCCGCATGGGCCGATTTGCCCAGCCCACGCCCTTCGACAATGCCGCAACCAATCGCCAGCACATTCTTGACCGCGCCGCCGATTTCCGCGCCGATCAGATCGGTCGCGAGATAGGGCCGGAAACGCGGCGTGCCGAGCGCTTCGATCAGGGCGGCGCCGATTTTCTCATCCTTGCAGGCGAGCGTCACCGCCGTCGGCAGACCTTGGGCGGTATCGATCGCAAAGCTTGGCCCCGACAACACCGCCGGGATCGCCGAGGGCAGGGTTTCGCTCAGCACTTGGCTCATCATCGACAGGCTCGATTGCTCGATGCCCTTGGCGCACAGAATGACCGGCAGGCCGCGCTTGGCGAAGGGGGCGAATTTTTCCAGCGTCGCGCGCAAATGCTGCGCCGGCGCTACCGCCAGCACCGCGTCACAGACATCGAGATCGGCCATCGCCGTGACGGCGGCAATGTTGGGCTCGAGTGCCACACCGGGTAGGTAGATGGTGTTCTCGTGCTGGTTATTGATCACGTCGGCGACGTCCTGCTCGAAGGACCAGATCAACACGTCGCGACCGGCCTTGGCCGCCGTCTGTGCCAGCGCCGTGCCCCAAGCTCCGGCGCCGATCACGCCTATGGTTTGAAAATCTGTCACGCCTTTGGTCCCTTTCGTCCCGAGCCAATCACCGGGTCCAATCTGGCTGAGGCGGCGTCCAAAGGCCAGCGCGCCCGCGCCGGTGCGTCGAGACCATCGGTTTGCCCGCGCCGCAAATGTTCGATCCCGGCCAGCGCGATCATTGCCGCATTATCGGTGCACCAGCGCATCGGCGGAGCGATCAGGCGGAAACCTTCCTCGCGCGCCGCTGTTTCGAGCGATTTTCGCACCGTCTGATTGGCCGCGACGCCGCCGGCGACGACAAGAGGCAGTGGGCGGGTAGTCAGCGGGTAGTTAGCAGCAAACTCGCGCATGGCCCGCCGTGAACGAGTAGCCAGTGTACGCGCGATGGCCGTTTGCACCGATGCAGCAAGGTCGGCGCGGTCCTGATCGCTGGGGTTTTCGAGCCCGTCCCAGATCTGACGCGCTGCGGTTTTCAACCCCGCAAAGGAAAAATCGCAACCCGGACGGCCCTTTAGCGGGTTGGGCAGAGCAAAGCGCTTGGCATTGCCGCTCGCAGCGCACCGCTCCAGCGCTGGACCACCGGGAAACCCCAACCCCATAACCTTCGCCGTCTTGTCAAACGCCTCGCCGGCCGCGTCATCCAAAGTCGAGCCCAGACGCCGGTAGATCCCGAAATCTTCTACACAAATCAACTGCGTATGACCGCCGGAGACGAGCAGGAGCAAGTAGGGGAAATCGAGATTCTCGCTCAAACGCGGCGACAGCGCGTGTCCTTCAAGATGATTGATCGCAATCAAGGGCTTGCCCGAGCCAAGCGCCATCCCCTTCGCCGTCATCAAAGCCGCCATCACCCCACCGATCAGCCCCGGTCCGGACGTCGCAGCAATGCCGTCAATATCCGCCAGAACAAGCCCCGCTTGGGTCAAAGCCTGCTCGGCCAGCCCTGACATGGCTTCCGCATGCGCCCGCGCCGCGATCTCCGGCACGACCCCGCCATAGGGCGCATGCGCTTCGGTCTGCCCGAGAATGAGATCGGACAACACCTCGATCTCGCCTGTGGCGGATCGGCGCAGCACGGCGGCTGCGGTCTCGTCACAGCTCGATTCAAGCCCGAGCACGGTCAGCATACCGTCTTGCGCGACAGGGGATGGCGAGGCTAAGTCCATGTCTGATCGATAACCTTACCGCCGGGATCCCGCAACGTGCCGCTACCGTCCAAACCCATGCCCATCGCCACCCGGCGCTCTCCGCTTGCCCTTGTACAGGCCCGCGACGTCCAGGCGCGCCTGGCCCGCGCGCACGGGGTTGAGGATGCCTTGCGCGAGACCGTCTTCCCGATCCTCGGCCTGCTGAGCACCGGTGATCAGATCCAGGATCGCGCCCTGATCGAGGCCGGCGGCAAGGGCCTGTTCACCAAGGAAATCGACGAAGCCCTGCTGGAACGCCGGGCCGCATTCGCCGTCCATTCGATGAAGGATGTCCAGACGCAATTGCCAGACGGCGTTGAACTGGGCGCGATTCTCGAGCGCGAAGATGCCCGCGACATGCTGCTCGCGCGCGGCGGCGAAACCCGGCTCGCCGATCTTCCGCGAGGCGTGGTGATCGGCACCGCCAGCCTGCGGCGGCAAGCTCAGGCACTGCATGCCCGGCCCGACCTGTCGGTGGTGGTGCTGCGCGGCAATGTCGACACACGCCTAGGTCGGCTCGCATCCGGCGAAATTTACGCCACATTCCTGGCCCGCGCCGGCCTCAACCGGCTCGGCCGCAAGGAGGCACACGCCGAACCGCTGGCCCTGTCCGAAATGCTCCCCGCCGCCGCCCAGGGCGCGGTTGGTGTCGCGATTCGCGGTGATGATGACCGCGCACGCGAGCTGTTATTGCCGCTCAATCATCGCGAAACCGAGCTGACAACCTTGGCCGAGCGCGCCTTTCTGGCAAGGCTCGACGGCTCCTGCCGCACCCCGATCGCGGCACACGTGCATATCGAATCAATGGACTTCACCGGCGAAGTTTTGACTCCTGATGGTCAGGTCCGTTGGCGAGAGCAGATGCGATTCGACATGAAAACAGCCACCAGAACCAGCGCAATAGCCGCCGGCCAGTCATTGGGCCAGGCGGTCAGGGACGCGGCGGGAGATCAACTCGCTATCGCGCTTGGCGGCGCATGACGGTTCTGGTCACCCGCGGTTGGCCCGGTGCTGAACGCACCGCATCAGGCCTGCGCGCGCGCGGCATTGACCCGATCATCGCACCGGTGCTCGACATCAGTTTTCGCGCCCGCATTGATGTCGATCTGGTGCAGATCCAGGCTCTGATTTTCACCAGCGGCAATGGTGTCCGTGCTTGGGGTCCGAGACGGCCGGAGCGCGATCTGCCGGTTTTCTCGGTTGGCGACAACACCGCCGCCGATGCCCGCAAGATCGGATTTCGCAAGGTTTATTCGGCCGATGGCGATGTCCACGACCTGGCCGCGTTGATCCAGCGCAAACTGAAGCCGCAAGACGGTGCGCTGCTTCATGTTCGGGGCATCCATGTCGCCGGCGATCTGGCGGGTGAGCTGAAGTCGGAGGGCTTTCAGGTGCGCGATGCAATCGGTTACGGCGCGGTCGCCGTTGATGCCCTGCGAGAAGACGCCATCGCCGCCATCCTGTGCGGCGCGCCGGTCGCGGTTCTGATCCATTCGACACGCGGCGCGAAGACCTTTCTCGACCTGGTTCGCAAATTCGGACTGCAGCCTTGGCTGAAATCGGTCACCGCCTACGGCATCAGCGCCAATGCGTTGAAGCCGCTGGAAAACGCCGGCTTTGCGAAACTGATCGCGGCGCCACAGCCGAATGAAGACGCGCTATTGGACCTGCTGGTCCATCCCTTGGAACTGGCGCCGCTCGGCAACGCATCATAAGGTGCGAGAAACCTAGCTGAATCGCGTATTGAGATGGCCGATCCCAACCCGAATCCCGATCCCGAACCGGTCGACGCCGAGTTCGAACCCGCCAGTGACCTGCCGGAGCCAGACAGCTCACGTAGCGGGCGCAGGGGTGTGGGCGGCGCGACCGTCGCCCTGCTGTTTGTGCTGGCCACCTTGGCGGGCGGCGGACTCGGCTTTGTCGGGGCGCACTATTTTCCTGCTTCCAGTACGGGCGATGCCGGCGCTGCGGCCGAGCGCGCAGCGCTAACCGGGACGATCACAACGCTGGAAACCCGGCTGGCCACGCTCGAAGACGAGAGCCCGGCGCAGGCCGCACAATCGGCGCTGGCTCAACCGGTCGCTGCGATCAATGCCCGGCTCGACGCGCTGGAGGCTGCACCGACAGCGACAGGGCCGGACCTGACTTCCCTTGAAGCACGCCTGGCCGCGTTGGAAACCGCCACACCCGCAAGCCTTGGCAACGCCCGCGTCGACGCGGCGCTGGAGCAATTCGCCGCCCGTCTCGACAGCGCCGAGAGCGAACTGGCCGATCTCGGCATTCTGGCGCGGCAGACCGCCGACGCCTCGGCTCAGGGCACTCAAGCTTCGGTCGATCCGCTGCTGCTGCAAAACCTGTCCGATCGATTGGCTGCGCTGGAGACGGCGCAGGATATCGCTGCGGCTACGGGTGATCCCATTGCCGATCCGCAAACCGCTCTCCTCGCGGCACGCATCGAACAGCTCGAGACGGGGCTGACCGAAACCCGCACCCTCGCGCAAACGGCCCAGACCACCGCTGACGCTGCCGCCCAGACTGCGGCGCAGACGCGGCCCTCGACCGATACCGGTCAAGCCTCGCGCCAGCTCGCGGCTCGCGCCCTTGCGCTGAGCGCTCTGCGCGATATCGCCGGGACCCATGAGGGTTTTGAAGCTGAACGTGCGGCTCTGGCCCAGCTTTGGCGTGGCAATGCCGATCTGGCCGCAATGGCCAGCTATGCCCGCGCCGGCGTGCCGACGCTCGACGATCTGACCGCTGATTACCCCGGCGATGCAATCCGCGATGCTGCTGGACCGGGCCGGATATTCTTCGGCCTGATCGAAGTGCGCCAAGCCAATCCGGGCACAGCCGATACCGGTGCGATGGCGATTTCGGCGCTGGCGGAAAACCGCCTCGCCCTGCGCGATCTGGAAGGCGCGGTCGCGCTGACCGAACGGCTGGATGCGACCTCGCTGCCGGCGGCGCAGGACTGGCTGATCAGCGCCCAAGCGCGGCTCGATCTTGACCGGCGCCTGTTGTCACTGCGTCAGGCTTTGGCCGAGGCGGCCGCCGCCCAGGGAGAGGATCCGTCATGATCCGCCTGATTATTGTTGTCATCATCGTCATTCTGACCACGGCATTGGGGGCTTTCCTTGCGCTCAATCCAGGCCATGCCAGTTTCGAGTTTCTCGGCACGCAGATGGAGATGCCGTTCGTCGTCGCCGCTGGCGCGCTGATCCTGTTTTCCTTTTTGATGCTGGTGACTTGGTGGGGGATCTACATGTTGTGGACCTCGCCGGACAAGGTGAAGTCCTTCCTGTCGCGCCGCCGCCGCGAGCAAGGTTATGACGCCCTCGAACGTGCCCTGATCGCCTCCGCCGCCGGTGATGGTGAAGCTGCGGTGCGTCAGGCTGCGCGCGCCGATGCCTTGCTCGACCGACCCGCTCTGTCTCGCCTGCTCGCGGCGCGCGCTGCCGAAGCGGCTGGCCATCCGGAGCGCGCGGAAACCCAATATGAGGCCCTGCTCGAAGATCCGCGCACCCGCGTCGTCGCCCGCCGGGGCTTGACCCAGCTTGCGCATGATCGCGGCGATCTGGAAGCCACCGCCGAACATGCCGCCGACGCCTTCGACAAGGCCAAGGGAGCGCGCTGGGCCTTTGATGCCCTGTTTGACGCCCAGGTCGCCCAAGGCCGCTGGGACGCCGCGCTGGAAACACTCGGCGAGGGTGATCGGCGCAAGCATATCGCCCCAAACATCTCCAAACGCCGCCGCGCCGTATTGTTGACCGCCTCGGCTCTGGCCAGCGAAGCGACCGACACAGACCACGCCCGCGATCTGGCCGAAGCAGCCTGCCGAGCCGCGCCGGGCTACGCCCCCGCCGCCAATCTCGCTTCGCGGCTGTTGACGGCGGCGCGCAAGTACAAAAAGGCCTCCGACGTGCTGGAGGCGAGCTGGACCCTTGCGCCACACCCGGCGATCGCCCGCGCCTACCGCGACCTGCGCAAGTCCGACACCAAGGTGAAACGGCTTGAGCGTCTCAAGGGCCTCGCGGCGCTGCAGCCCGAGCATCGCGAAAGCAAGCTGGTGCTGATCGATGTCGCGCTGGAAGATAATGACGCCGTCATAGCTCGGACCCTGATCGCCCCGCTGATCGCCGATGGCGCGCCCAGCTCGCGCCTGTGCGCTCTGGCGGCGCGGCTGGCACGGCTTGAAGGCGAAGATGAGCAGGCCCGCCGCTGGATGGCCCGCGCCGCCCACGCCTCGACAGAAGCCGACTGGTCGGACATGGATCCGGACGGACGTGCCTTCCCCTATACGGCGGATGACTGGAAGCGGATGGTCTATACCTATGGCGATGAGGGCCGGCTGATCCACCCGCGCTATGAGCGCTATGAGCGCAATGCCGAAGCGGTACCGGAAACAGCTCTGCTGGAAGCGCCGCACAAGCGTGGCCCCGCCAAACTCGCCGCCTATTTCGAAGCGCCGCGCCCACCCGACGATCCGGGCATCGATGATGACGGCGAGGATTCGGGGCTCGGCCGATGAGGCCCAGGCCCTTCCTGCTCGCCGTTGTCGGCGGCTCCGCATCGGGCAAGACCCGTCTGGCCCACGCTCTGGCCGATCATTTCGCCGACCACGATGCCTATGTCATTCCGGAGGACGATTATTACGTCGATGCCGGCCATCAGCCGGGATTTGTCGCCGCAACCTTCAATTTTGACGAACCCGCGGCCAAGGATCATGCCCTGCTCGCCAGCCATCTCGCCGCCCTGCGCGAGGGCCAGCCGGTCGACGCGCCGCAATATGATTTCACCACACATTGCCGCTGCGACAAGACTGTCGAGCGTGCGCCGGCTGGCGTGCTGATTGTCGAGGGCCTGCATCTGCTGGCGAGCCCGGAGCTGGCGGCGCAGTTCGATCTCACCATTTTCGTCGATGCCTGTGACACCACGCGCCTGGCCCGCCGGATCCAGCGCGATGTCGCCGAACGCGGCCGCACTGAGGCTTCCGTCAAACACCAATTCAATGAGATCGTGCGCCCGATGCATGCCCTGCATGTCGAGCCGCAGCGCGACGCCGCCGACCTGGTGGTGGAGAATATGGGCGCCCCGGATTTCAAAGCGCTGGCCAAACCAGTCGTCGACCGGATCGGACAGCGGCGGGACGCTCCGCTCAAGCTCTGACCGCATCGCTGATGCCGATACTGCCGGGGGACTTGCTCCCCCGCCCGTTCGCAGCTAGTTTCCGCCGCCTCTCGCCAGACTACCGGTGGAGAGCCCCTAGGTATGCCGCATTAGCTCAGCTGGTAGAGCAACGCATTCGTAATGCGTAGGTCAGGTGTTCGAGTCACCTATGCGGCACCACTCTTTCTTATGGATTTGAGGGCGACCCCTGATTGGACCTCGCCAGTTTCGGCCTGCTAGTCCTGCTTTCGGCGCGGCCATGTCAGGGTCGGCCTGACTGGAATCGCTTTCCCTTCAAGCTCAAACCCCACGGCCACCATCCAGGGCTTATAGTCCTGGAATTTGGTCGAGAAGGCGACGACAACTTGCTGTGGAAAGATATCCTCAATCGGCTTGCTGCGCCCCGGCCAGATGCGGAATTTGATTCGGACGAATTCGCGTCCGGAGCTGAGCTTCACCCGACCCATGTTTGACGGCTTGGACAGAAAAATCCCGGGAAATTGTTCGTAAAAATCCTGCATCAGGGTGATCGCAGTCTGTTCGGCTTCACTCTGCATTGCGGCATCACCGGGCAAATTCACGTCAACAATACAGCGCAAATATCCGCGCGGGTAATTGATGACATTGGCGATTGTTCGGTTCGGGATGAACACGATGGCACCATATGAATTCTCGAGCTCAACGAAGCGCATCGAAATCGATTTCACGATCCCGGTCTGGGTTGAAATTTCCACGAGATCTCCGACGTCCAGGAGGTCGGAAAAAATAAAGGTGACGCCATTGACGACGTCCTGCACGACGCCTTGCGAGCCAAAGCCGATCGCCAGGCCGAGCACTGAGGCACTGGCCATGTAAGCCGTCAGCGACACGCCGAATTCGTGCAGGATCAGGCCCAGGGTCAAGAAATAGAGGACAAAGACGGCAACACTGGAGAGCAGGGAGGCAATCGAATGAAATTTCTGATGCTTGCGACCGACAGCGCTATTGGTGAGGAGCATAAAGAACAAGCGGGTCAGGCGGACGAGGGTATGCGTTGCGATCGCGATCGCCACGAAGACCAGCAATCGCCCATAGAGCGGCAGCCCGGCCATGAAATTCCAGAATTCGTCCAAGCTGTAATCTCCCGTGGAATTGGCGCCGTGACCTTCCGGGTTAACCGTAGCGGTCGGTCCTGGAAGACGCAGGTCTACCGATTGGCGCGCGCGCCCATGGCGGTCAATTGCTCCGGCGTCGCCGGGGCCTGGAAGTCTCGTTTCCAGTCGGCATAGGGCATGCCGTAGACGCGCTCGCGACCCGCTTCGGGGGCAAGCTCAATGCCGTGTTCCTCTGCGGCGGCGGCGTACCACTTGCCCAGGCAATTCCGGCAGAAGCCGGCCAGGATCATCAGGTCGATATTCTGGACATCTCTGTTGGCATCGAGATGCGCCAACAGGCGGCGGAAAGTGGCCGCGTCGAGGGCGTCCTGTTCGGCAGCCGGCAAATCTTCGTGTCGCATCGTGTCTAATCCCGTCGCAAACTGTTGGAGCCAGATGGATCAATTGCCCCGGATGATACTGCCCAATGGGCCGAGTACCGAGCCTTCACCCTGGCCGGAGCCGGTGACGGGCATATTCGCCATGATGCGACCGGCGAGGCGTGAGAAGGGCATGGACTGCATCCAGACTTGGCCAGGCCCCTTCAACTTGGCAAAAAACACGCCCTCACCACCGAAAATCATCGATTTTACATTGCCGGCGCGCTCGATCTCGAACTCGACTGTCTTGGTGTAGGCGACCACACAGCCGGTATCGATGTGGATCTCTTCGCCCGCCGCCAGTTCGCGCTCGACCAGGGTGCCGCCGGCATGAATGAAGCACCAGCCATCGCCCTCAAGGCGCTGCATGATGAAGCCTTCGCCTCCGAACAGGCCGGTCATGATTTTTTTCTGCAACGCAATTCCGATCGAGACGCCTTTGGCGGCGACCAGAAAACTGTCTTTCTGGCAGATCAGCTCGCCATCGACATCTGGCAGATGGACCGCGATGATGGTGCCGGGAAAAGGGGCCGCGAAGGCCGCTTGCGCTTTGCCCTGGCCCTGATGCGTGAAGGCGGTCATGAACAGGCTCTCGCCAGTCAGAAGCCGTTTGCCGGCCCCGGCCAACGCGCCCATGAAGCCCTGGTTCTTCCTGGAGCCATCGCCGAATACTGATTCCATGGCGATGCCGGTCGACTTGTACATCATGGCGCCGGCTTCCGCGATGACGGTCTCGCCCGGATCCAGTTCGATTTCGACGAATTGGATGTCTTCGCCGCAAATCTTGTAGTCGATTTCGTGTGCGTCGCGCATTGGCGTCTCCCCCGCTTCAATATCCGCGATTATAGCGTTGGCGGGAGAGGAAATGTAAGGTGCTTGATACGCTCTCAGCGTCTGAAGGCGATCAGATGCTGAGAAAATCGCCCGTGTCGGCGGCGGTTCGGATGACTTGTGCCAAGTTGACTGACGCCCGGCCACGTTCGATCTTGAAACTGTCATTTTTGTCGAGGCTCGCCGTTTCCTCACCGAGATAGGCGCGGTCGACTGCCATCGAGCCTGACAGAACCAGAAGCGGCGTATCGCCGGCGCTATCGCGCGCGATTTCAAGCGTTTCGGTGGGATGAACCGAGTCGGGCAGCCGCAAATCGAGCAGAATCAAATCGAACCCGCCGCCCTGCATACGCAGCTTGGCTTCGCGCAAAGTTCGCACGACCTCAAAGGAAATGTCGAAATCACCGGCCTCGCAGACAGCGTTCTGAACGAGCATTGCGTCTGCAAAGTCGTCTTCCACGTGCAGCACGTGTAGCGCCTGGTTGGCCATGTCGAATCTCCCTCCACCCGAGTTTCGCCGAGTTGCGTTATTGAAGCGTTTACAGAAAACCGTAAGCGGTGAATTTAAAGCCATTATTGCATTCGTGGCGGGCCGACTTTCCGATTTCAGAACGTTCAAAGACCTCAAATTTGGAGCCGCTTCACCGGCGTCAAATTCAGCGGTACGGGACTATAGACCAGCGGGTGCGACCAATCCGGCGCGGGCGGCAGCGGCCAGCACTGTATTGCGCAACAGCATGGCGATCGTCATCGGCCCGATACCGCCGGGAACCGGTGTAATCCAGCCGGCATGGCCGACAATTTCATCAAAGGCGACATCGCCAACCAGCCGGGTGCGGCCCTCGCCGCGCTCGGGCGCATCAATCCGGTTGATGCCGACATCGAGCACGCAGGCGCCCGGTTTGACCCAGTCGCCGCGCACCATTTGCGGCCGTCCGACGGCGGCAACCACGATATCGGCGGAGCGGGTCAGGGCCGGTAGGTCATGGGTGCGCGAATGGGCAATAGTGACGGTCGCATTTTGCTCGAGAAACAACAGCGCGGCCGGCTTGCCGACCAGGATGGAGCGGCCGATCACCACGACCGACTTGCCGGATAGCGAGCCCAGCGCACGTTCAGCCAGCAGGACACAGCCGGCTGGCGTGCACGGGCGAAGCCCAGGCTTGCCAAGCAGCAGACGTCCCGCGCTCGCCTCGGTCAGCCCATCGACGTCCTTGTCCGGGTCAATCGCCGCGATCACGGCATTCGAATCGATGTGAGTGGGCAAGGGCATCTGCACCAGAATGCCATCGACATCGGCGTCGTCATTGAGGCCGCGCACGATGGCAACCACTTCCGCCTCGGCGACATCGGCCGGTCGACGAATCTCAATCGAAGTCATGCCGGCCGCCTCGGTCCGTTTGACCTTGGAGCGAACATAGACATCGCTGGCGGGATCATCGCCAATCAGCACGACTGCGAGGCAGGGCGCCCGGCCGAGCGCCTTGGCGAGCCCGGCTGCAGCCTTGCCGGCGCGGGCATCGATTTCGGCCGCAATAGCCTTGCCGTCGATCAATTCAGCGCTCACCCCTGAACTCTCCCTTCAATTCCGCCCATCACCGCAACCAGCCGTTTGAGCGTTGCTGTGTCGGCGGTTACCCGCACCGTCTTCAGCCGCGACGTCGAGCCGCGGATCACCTCGATATCGCGCTTCGGCACGCCAAGAAACTGCGACATTGCGACAATCAGCGCTTGGTTGGCCTTGCCCTTCTCGGGCACGGCGCGAACGCGGACGCCGAGATGGCACAGCCCGTCTGCGGTTTCGGTCACCCCTTCAACGGCATCCTTTGACGCGTTAGGCGTCAGGCGGATGCGCAGCGTCAGGCCAGCTTCGTCCTCAATCCAGGCTCGGCTCACAGCACTCGCATGAGCATCGGCACGATATAGCCCTGCGCGAATGAGATCAGCAGCAGCAGAACAACCGGCGAGAAATCCATCCCGCCCAGATTCGGCAGCACGCGACGGATCGGCCCCAGGAGCGGCTCGGTCACCGTGTTGGATATGCGCCAGATCATGGCCACGAAGGGGTTGTGCGGGTTGACGACATTAAAGCTGATCAACCAGCTGAGAACGACCGTGACGATCACGATGATCCACAGCAGACCCAAAATCGGATTGAGGAAATACACGACCAGAGCCTGGCCAAAGGACAATTCGAGCGGCATAGCAAATTCCGGAGCGATTAGAGACGACCGCGTGTGTAGCGGCCCTGCCGCGTCGCGTCCAGATGCGCGCGCTTGACAGCGCTCGCGCGCGCTCTTAGTTGCCTTCTTGGTAAGGGGCCGTAGCTCAGTTGGGAGAGCGCGTCGTTCGCAATGACGAGGTCAGCGGTTCGATCCCGCTCGGCTCCACCATCCTTCGCTCGCTACACGAGCTTCGGCTGGGCAGGCCCAATGCTTATCCGAACGAAGGATGTCCCGCCGTCAGTTGGGATTGCAGGCCGCCAGGCGATGCTCCAAACCTAGTGAGTTGATTTAACTAATTTCTTGGCCACTTGAGCGCACCTTGTTCTGGCGGAAGTATAAGCTTTTGCCCTGCATTAACGGCATCCATGATTCCGCCGCCGAGATTCAAATCCAACATTAGCATCAAGTCGCTAAGGTCCGCATACTGTATCGCCAAACCGCGCCGCTTGAATGCCGCCAATTCACTGGGCTTGCTATACAGCGCTACGCCCCATTTTTCTGAGAAGGCGCTGCTTGAATTGGCTCTGCGAGAGGTCGGCGTAATCCTTACATATTGAAAGCCCTTGATCGCGGCCACTCGGCGATTCATGCAGTGACTCAATATCAATTGGGCAATGTTCTCGTCGGGAAAAGCCCTTCGATATGCCTCCCGATAGCGCGTGTAACTTACATGCGCCCAAACTTGTTCTCGCCGGTGAAATACCGCGGATCCCTCTTTTTCCCAGATGGGAAGACTTTCACTGCGGGGCGGCGGCTCATCTACATGAACCAGGAAAGCTCCCGGCGGGGTCCTGCGGCCTAGGTGCTGAACGATCTCGCCAATGTGGGTGTGAATTGCTGCTTCATCGACGGCAGCGACAGGTACGTGCAAGCATTCCGGAATTCCGAACGTGTGGAGAACCTGTTCCCTCGCAGCCGTGTCGATTTCGCGCGCCATCCAGCAGGATGTGCTTTTCCTGCATGAGAATGCAACCCTCGCCAACCAAGGCTGGGCACGCGGATGGCAGGGTTTGGACACGAAGGTGTGGCATCTGACGGCTCGCTCTTGCCGAGCGAAGGGTGTCCCGCCCTGACCTTGGCGAAGGCGGACTGCACCGCCGACCCCCAGCTATCGATAGCCGCACACCTAGGCGCCAGCCAGATCGGGCAGGGCTTGGCTGAGGCGGGCGACGGAGCCGATCATGCGGCGCCAGTCGAGATCATCGCCCGGGCGCTTAAGCGCGCCGATCACGTTGGGGAATTGTCTGGCTTGCTCAATCGGACCCGGCTCGGAGCCGATCGCCATCACCGGCAGGCTGCGAAAGCGTGCATCGGCCTGCATCTGTTCCAGCAACCACACGGCGTCCGGCGCGCCCGGCTTGAGGCCGATCAACACGCAGACCGGACGGCGACCACTCGGCGCCTCGGCCCAGCAACACATCAATTCCCAAGCATGGCGGGCTGACCCGGCGTGTTCGAGCTGGACATTGACGGACACGCGCTCAAACGCCTGCTGGATCGCCGCGACATCGGCCGGTTCGTCCTCGACGAGCAAGACGCGTTTCATGCGCTGACGCGTCGATCCGGCGCGGATGTTAGCCTGGAGTATCGCAGAAGCTGCATCCCGGTTGACTCTCGCTGTCCAGACGGCAATCGCCGCAAACTTCGCCCGCCCGCCGACCGGCGGGCCTGCACATACCCAAACATGGAAACGCGGCAACCGCCCATGACCGCGATCACGCTGAGAGCAAAAACCTCAAGGATTTCGGGGCTCCCGGGAACGCTTCCTTTACCGGGCCGTGCCATTCTGTTGGCATGAACAAGACATTTCGCCATTCCCTATTGACGGCATGCACCCTCGCCTTCGCGCTCGGCCTTGCGTCCAACAGCGCCGCTATGGCGAGCAGCAACTCGCCGCCGGCGCATGGCGAAGCGCAGGCCGATGACAGTCGCCATCGCAGCCTGACCTCCTCCAACACCTACCTGCCGTTGCCGCCGCTAATGGCGACAGTTCAGGCTGATCACCGCGCGCGTGGCAATCTGCAGATCGAGGCCGGGCTGGAAGTTCCGGACGCACGGCTGCGCCGCCGTGTCGAGCAGATGATGCCGCGCCTGCGCAACGCCTATGTCACCGCAATGAGCATCTATACCGGTGTCAATTACCGCTTCGGCGACGTACCCGATGCTGACCGGATTGCGCAATTGCTGCAGGACGCGACCGACATGACTCTCGGAACCGAGGGCGCGCAGGTCTTGATCGGCATGGTCATCATCAACACCGACTGAGGCGTTTCAATGATTGCTGTTGGCCGGATCCATAAAATGGACAACGGACAGCGCCGCCAACAGGGTAATCGCGCGCAATTCCACACCTTCGGGCGGCAAGTAGATTTTGGATTTGAAGACACCGTAATCCATGCCGCCAATTTCCTGTTCGCCATCCAGAATAACATAGCCGGGCACGCGCCCTGACGGAAACGCGGTGCCACTCAGTCTTTGCGTTCTCAGCCGCAGGGTTTGCCCGCCATAGGTGATCTGTCCGGCGCGCTCATTGCGCCCCATGCCGGCAAAACCCCGGCTTCGCTGCAGCGCCAGTTCGAAACGGGCCCCCTCGATCAAGGCGCCATCGCGGGAGAATGTGCAGACATAAGCGAGATCCTCGTGCGCCCACTCGATCCACAGGAAGTCCCAGTCGAGCTGTCCACCCTCGCACTCGGCCGTGACCATGCCCGTCTCAAAGCCCGGGCCGGTGACGGAGAAGCTGGCGCGTGAATAATTACGCTGCCGACCGAAGCCGGAGCTGTAACTGCCCATGCCCGACCATTGTCCGGTCCACTCGCCGGCGCGCCATTGATTGTGGCGATCACGGCGAAAACGCTCGACTTCCAATCTTTCCGTACGCTCGATCATCGGAAGCGCGGCGGCACTCGCCGCCACCGCTGGATCGGCCGGCTGCAGCAGCAGCGCCATGGCGATCATTAAGCCGGTCATCTCTGCCCTCCCAGAAACACGGCCCGATCTTCGCCCAAAGCAGCCGAAATCACAAGCCGGGGCTCAATCTTCCCCCTTTGGCTTTCTCGCGTCAGCCGGTGACCTTGTCCATAAAGCGTGCGAGTTCGAGATCGAGGCCGGTGACGCCGCCAGCATCATGAGTGGCCAGCGTGATCTCGACACGGTTCCAGACATTGAACCATTCGGGATGATGATTCATCGCCTCGGCCTTGACCGCCACTCGGCTCATAAAGCCCCAAGCCTCGTTGAAATCGGCGAATTGATAGGTTTTGTGGATAGCGTCGCGGTCCTCCACAGCGGCCCAGCCGGTCAATTGCGCCAGCACCGCCTGCGCGCCCAGTTTTGTCTGTGTCATCGTCCAGCTCCCATGATTGGCAAGTCCATCGCCCATGAGGCGAAATTTAACGCTTCTGCGCCCATATTACCCGTCAAACCGGCGTATGGAGCAAGGGCATGACCCATTTTTTGGTATCTGAGGAAAATCCCGAAGGCCGCAAACTCGAGGACATTCTGCTCGAATTGCGGGCCGATATTCTCACCCGTTGCACCCGGATCTCCAGTGATATGCGGCCGGAAGCCCTGCACGTCATGGCGAATAACATGGCCATCCTGCAGCACATTTCGGACGCGATCGAGTTGGCAATGGACTCCACGGCCCTGCTCGACCGGGCCTTCGGCCCATCGCAGACGACCAAGGGCGGTCCGCCCCGCATCGGCGAAGGCTGACTATTCCGCCGGCATCGCCATGACTTCGAGGCCAAGCGCCTGGAACATCGCCATGTCGTCATTCGTTTCGGGATTGGGCGTCGTCAGCAATTCCTCACCGACAAAGATCGAATTGGCACCGGCGAGGAAGCACAGCGCGTGCAATTCCCGGCTCATGCCTTCGCGCCCGGCTGACAGCCGCACGAAGGATTGCGGCATCATAATGCGCGCCGTCGCGATGGTGCGTACGAAGTCGATCCCGTCGAGCGGCTTGCTGTCACCGAGCGGTGTGCCCGGCACGGCGACGAGGTGATTGATCGGCACGCTTTCCGGCTGCGGTGACATGATGGCGAGCTCGGTCAGAAGCCCGATGCGCGCATCCTCGCTTTCGCCCATGCCGACAATGCCGCCAGTGCAGACATGAATGCCGGCGCCGCGCACCTGGGCCAGCGTGTCGAGCCGGTCCTGATAGGTCCGCGTCGAGATCACCCGACCATAATCTTCCGGCGCCGTATCGAGATTGTGATTGTAATAATCCAGCCCGGCATCGCGCAGGGTTTCCGCTTGGCCATCGCCGAGCATGCCGAGCGTGACGCAAGTCTCCATCCCCAGCGCCTTGACGCCAGAAATCATGGCGCAAACTTTCGCTTCATCGCGCGGTTTCAGTGATCGCCAGGCGGCACCCATGCAGAAACGCGTCGCGCCGCCGGCCTTGGCCCGTTCGGCGGCGACCAGAACCTCATCCAGCGGCATCAGTTTTGACGCGGTCAGGCCGGTGTCAAAATGCGCCGACTGGCTGCAATAGCCGCAATCCTCGGCGCAGCCGCCGGTCTTGATCGACAAGAGCTGGCTGGTCTGGACCTGATTGGCGGCGTGGCACCGTCTGTGCACGGCTTGGGCGGTGAAGATCAGGTCGTTGATCGGGGCGCGGTAGACTTCCGCGGCTTCGGCGCGCGTCCAATCGGAGCGTGGCTGCCGCAGGTAGTCGATATCATTGGATAAAGCAGACATGTTTCATTCGCCCCGAAACTATTCGCACGAACCTAGAAACCCTGGAGCCGCGCGTCCAGATGCGGGACTGCGTTGGGGTGGGCGTGTGCTGTTTGTGACCATGATCTATCTCATCACTGATCTGGCGCTCCAGCCGGGCATTCCGGCACCGGCAGAACTGTTCGGTCCCGACAAGGTCCAGCACATCTCGGCATTCTTCGTTCTGACCTTGCTGGCGCGCATGGCATGGCCGCGACGTGTCTGGGTGATGCCAGGCACATTGCTGGCCTACGGGATCTGGATCGAATGGGCGCAAGCCCTTGAAGGCGCGGGCCGCACAGCATCGGGTGCGGATATCGCCGCCGACCTGATCGGCATTACAATCGGGGCCTTGTTGGCCAATCTGGTCACCCGTCTGAGCCGGACATAAAAAAGCCCCGCCGAAGCGGGGCCTTCTCATCATTTCCAACGACCGACTACTCGGAAGCCGTCGCCGCAGCGGCCTTGGCCGCCTCAAGCTTGGCGAAATACTCCTTGCTCATCTTGAAGACCAAGGGTGACAGAACCAGCAAGGCCACCAGATTTGGCGCCGCCATCAGGCCGGTCAGCGTGTCCGTCGTCAGCCAGAAGGTGTTCATCAGCTCGGTGATGTTGTCGCCCGCATACAGAAGCATGGTCGCGAACATGATCATCGCCACCCACAGCCAGCGGAATGGGGTCACGATTTTCTCGCCGAACAGGTATTCCGCGCAACGCTCGCCATAATAGGACCAGCCCAGAATGGTGGTGAAGGCGAACAGGGCCAGCGCTGCGGCCACGAAGTGCTGACCGAAGCCCGGCAGAGCCGAGGCGAAGGCGTCACTGGTGATGCGCGCGCCGGTTTCGCAGATTTCCGGCGAGGTGCCGCCGAGTGCGAACAGGCCGGCATCGCATTCGGCCGGAATCACACCGGAGGTGAGGATCGCCAGGCCAGTGATCGTGCACACCATGATGGTATCGATGAAAGTGCCGAGCATGGCGATAATGCCCTGGTCGACCGGATCATTGTTTTGCGCCGCAGCGTGCGCGATTGGGGCCGAGCCTTGGCCGGCCTCGTTTGAGAAAATGCCGCGTGCGACGCCGCGTTGCATCGCCAACATGATCAAGGCGCCGGAGAAGCCGCCCGCCGCCGCGCCGAAGCCGAAGGCGTTGGAGAAGATCCGGTAAAACGCGTCAGGGATGCCGGTATAATTGAGCGCCACGACAACCAGGCCGACGGCAATATAGGTCAGCGCCATGGCCGGAACGACCTTTTCGGCAACGCTGGCGATCCGTTTGATGCCGCCCAGAATGACAAGGCCAGCAAGGACGGCAATCACCGCGCCGGTGATCCAGTATTCAACGCCATAGGTGTCGCCGATCGTGCGAACGACTTCCACAGTCTGGATCGCATTACCGGTACCGAGCCCGGCCAAAACGCCGAACATGGCAAACAGGCCGCCGAGCCAGACGAAGCCCTTGCCCATGCCGTTCTTGATATAATACATCGGCCCGCCAACCCGGCGGCCATCGGCGTCGACTTCGCGGAATTTAACCGCCAGCACGCCTTCGGAAAACTTGGTGGCCATGCCGACGAGCGCCGTCATCCACATCCAGAACAGCGCGCCCGGCCCGCCAATGGCAATGGCCACGGCGACGCCAGCGATATTGCCTGTCCCGATGGTTGAGGACAGCGCCGTCATCAGGGCGCCGAACGGGGTGACATCGCCTTCGCCTTCAGACTTTCGTCCCTTCATCAGCTCGCCAAAGGCGAAACCGATCTTGCGCAAAGGCATGAAGCCCAGCCCAACGGTGAGATAGATGCCGGTCCCCAGCAACAGGATCAGCATGGGTGGTCCCCACACCATGCCGTTTACAATATTGACGTAGCCCGTGACGACATCGAGTGTCGTCGTATCGGCAGTCCCGATAATGTCTTGCATAATCTTCCCCGATTTCTGCTTGCGCGCACCTTAGGCAGGAGCGGTCGGGATTGAAAATGGTTTTGTGCGGTTGCCGTGCCTCAAAGAGATTAATCTGCGGCGGCCGTTACGACCTCGATCGCGAACACGCCCCAGAGCCAGTCATCATCGGACATGCCAGCCAGGGCGGGGTCGCTGCCGCGCGGCCAGACCAGCATCGCCGGACCGAAACCGCCAATGCCGAGCGGCTGCCCGTTCATCCGCAGGGCCAGGATGACATCATGCTGACGCACGCGGTCGATATCAATCTCGCGCTGATAACCATCAAGGGCCGTAACGATCAAACGGTCGCCGCGCGGATTGGCAATATCGAGCACGTCACTGAGCAGGGGCCCGGAAAAGCGTCGGATCGGTCCGCCGAGCGGGAAGTCGGTTTCAATCGTATGCTGCTCGAGGTCATCGAGGCTGGCCCAGTTGAACAGACAGGCCGCGTCGAAATCCATGCCGAAGGCGCCGAACAGCGGTTCGGTGGCCGGGTCGACCGGCCCGCGGTCCACCGTACCGATCTCGCCATAAATGGTGAGAATATCGCCGCTGGTCCCATCACTGCCGGATGTTGGCCCCTGGCAGGCCGCAACCCCGAGCATCAGGGCAAGCACGATCAAAATCCGGCGCATCAGCAACTCTCCGTTCCACGGTGTCGGCGCAGTCTAGGCCTGCCGCAACACCGTGCAAGTGACAGAGTTAGGCCGACGGGTTGGGCGTCAATCGCCCGGCATCGATCAATTGCTGAAACAGTTCGACCACCGAATCGGCCATCGGTCGATAGTCGACCCCCAGGTCGCGCACGCTCTTGGAATGATCAGCGTGAAAATTGATATCGACGCTCTCGGACACCCGTTTGCGCGTCAGTGCCGAGTTGATGATGGGCCCAAACAGCCAGACGAAGAATTTCGGCATCCGCTTGTCGGCGATCTTGAACTGGTCGCCGTAATGGGCCCGGAGCGCGGCCGCCATCTCGGGGAAGCCGGAATCATGCGCCGACAATATGTAGCGCCCGCTCGCTTCCGGCGTGAAGCCGGCCTTGATATGCGCCGCCGCCACTTCGCGCACATCGACCATGCCGATGCGGAAATTCGGAACGCCATTGGCCATCGCACCGCTGCCGAATTCCATCATGATCGAATAGCTCTCTCCGGTGGTTTGCGGATTGATGCCAGGCCCGAGAATGAAGGACGGATTGATCGCGATCAGGTCCCAGCGATCCTGGGCACCGGCGATTTTCCAACCCTCTTTTTCTGCCAAAGTCTTGGAATAGGAATAGGGCTCTTCGGTCAGGCTCGAACTGGTATTCCACTCGGCTTCGGTCAGCATTTTCTTCGGCATGTTCTTGATATCGGCATTGGTGCTGTAGATTGCGGCACAGCTCGACGTCATCACAACGCGTTTGACAGTCGGCGTCGCATTGGCGGCATTGAGGACATTGCGCACGCCATTGACGGCGGGGTCGACCAATTCGGTCTGCGGATCCTTGACGTTGAGGGTGAAGGGCGAAGCGGTGTGGATCACCAGCTCACAGCCCGCCATCGGCGCCTCGAAGGAGGCGGCATCCATCAGATCGGCCTTGAAATACTTGATCTGGCCCGGCGTGCCGGCGGCAATGGCGTTGAGATATTTCAGGCCATCGACCTTGTCGGGATTGCGCACCGTGGCGTGGACGGTATAGCCGGCTTCAAGCAATTGCTTGACGATGACGCCGGCGAGATAGCCGGTCGCGCCGGTGACCATGATCGGGGCTTGCGGATTGATCTGTGTCATGAGTTCAGTCTCCACTTGGGGCGAGGGCGATGCCGCGCCAGAAAATCTCGAAGGATGTGCGGGCAATCTCATCGACCGGGCTTTCGGGATGAGTTGTCAGGAATTGGATCGCGGCGCCGACCTGCGCCTCGGCCAGCGTTTTGAGCAGGCCCGGATCAATCGGGCGGATCACGCCGCTCGTCATCGCCTCACCGATTAGCTCCAGCGTCGCGGCAAACATGTCGACACCATCGGCGCGCGCGCCCTCACCGATCTCGTCGGAAAGCTTCAATTGTCCCAGCAGGGCATGACGATCAGGATGCGCCCGCGCCCAGTCAATGGCGCCGAGCCAATAGCCCGCCAAGCGGTCGTGCACGCTGCCCGATTGCGGCGCAGCGGCTTGCAAATGGACCGCCCAGGACTGCTTCAGCCCCAGATAGACCGCTTCCACCAGCGCCGCCTTGGACGGGAAATAATTGAACAATGTCCCATTGGCGACACCGGCCTCACGGGCGATCAAGGCCGTCGGCGTGTCCCAGAAACCGCGCTCATGAAACAGGCGGGTCGCGGTCTCGATCAGCTTGGCGCGTTTGGCGATCATGGGGTGGATATAGGGGTGACTGACTGATCAGTCAATTGCAGGAGAGAGACGACTGGGCTCAGAAGCGAACCCACTTTGAAATAGATTAAGCCAAGGGATGAACCGCGCGTAATTGGGACAGTCTTCGCCTAGCTCATCAATCCGATAGCGCACAGCGACTTCTGAAGTGCTTTGACACCCCGCCAAATTGGAGTCAGCAATCAACCCATGTTCAAAAAATTGATTATCCGCAACGTAGGGGTTTTGAAGGCGTTTCACACGCCGGACTCACCGAAGCTGGCTCCACTCACGCTATTCTACGCGCGCAACGGACGTGGAAAATCGACACTCACCTCTGTCATGCGAGCCGCTAGGGACGGAAGTTCCAGCACTGTGCTCGGCCGCCGATCACTTGGAAACGGCAGTGCAGCTCCTGAAGTTACACTCGTAAGTGACGCTGGAAATATCCGGTTTGCAGACGAAAAGTGGACACCAACCGATGCGCCGATAGAGGTATTCGACACTACTTTCATTACGGACAACATCTACGCGGGCGAACTAGTTGAGCTTACGCATGATCGCGGGCTTTTCTCCCTCATAATCGGTGACGTTGGAGTCCGGCTAGCAAAGCACCTCGACCGATTTAATATGCTCGCCAGGAGGACAGCGACAAGCTTGAAGGAAGCTAAGGCTGCTCTCGAAGACGACATCCCTTCGGACATAAGTTTGATTGATTTCATCGCGCTTGCGCCAGATGCAGGACTCCGGAAGCGCCTCGAGACTGCGGAGCTGGAACTCAAAGGAATGCAACAGGTCGACAAAATTGTTGCATTAAAAAGCCTTGTTGACCTTCCAGAGCCAAGCTTTTCTGTCGATTTGGCTGCCGTGTTGGGGAAAACCATTGCGGAAGTGGAAACAACAGCCCGTGATCGCCTGCTCGCACACTTCAGGCATTTCGACTTCGACAAGAGGGGCGAGGCCTGGATCAATTACGGCGTAGAACACATCCACGACGATGCCTGCCCGTTTTGTGGGCGCGAAAATGCCGACGAAAAGGGCTTGGTGACGCTCTACAGCCAGATATTCAGCGAGACTTATAAGAACCACGTCGCCTCGATTACTGAGGCAATAGACAGGTTGAATGAGTCATTGGGCGAAAGCCCGAGATCGGAAGTGGCGAGCAATATTTCAGCCAACTCAGAAGCCGTATCGAAGTGGGCCGAGTTCGTGGCATTCGACTCGGCGTTGCCAGACGTATCGACACTCACAGCCCTACTTACCGATGCCCATAAACTTGCGAAGTCACTCTTGGACCAAAAGCGCGCCGCGCCTCTCGATGAAGTTGATGACTCAGACCGCCTGGTCGCGGCTCAACTCTCACTCGATCGCGCGCTCAGTTTGGCAAAGCAGTACAACGAGGCTGTTGCGGCGATAAATGCGCGCACAGTTGCTGCCCTAGCAGCAGCGCCCGCCACTGAAGCGGTGGCGGCGACCGCTCGCGATGCTCTCAAAAAGCGGATTCTGCGTCACGACGTCGGTGTCCAGAGGCGGGCGGATTCATATCAGACGGCTGAACGGCGCGACGAACGCGCTCGGCGCATCCGATCACAGGTGCAGGGACAGTTGAAGGCGGCTAACGAATCTGCGGCTGAACATTATCATTCGCGAGTTAATCACTACCTCTCTCGTTTTGGTGCGACCTTCCACATTTCCGAAATTACAAACAGCATGCAAGGCAATTCTGGTCAGTCGGACTATCGGTTAGTGATAAAGGGCGAGACTATCGCGCGGGGCCGTGGTCGCGCTCAAGAGGCTGTCCCGACGTTCAGGAATACACTTTCAGCCGGCGATAAGGCGACGCTCGCATTTTCATTCTTCTTGGCAAAACTCGATGGCGACCCCGACCTCTCCCGAAAGACGATTGTCATCGACGACCCGCTGAGCAGCCATGACAGTCATCGGAGAGGTAGAACGATTGAAGAGATCAAAAGCCTCTGCACCAGATGCGCACAAGTTATCGTCCTCTCACATGATGAGTTCCTCCTCCGCGACGTCGGAAATCGCTGCATCGGGGTTCTAAGTTCGGCGTTTGAGATTGAATTCGAGGGTCGCGATCAATGGTCGCGCGCCACGATAGCCGATCTGGATCAGCTGTGCCGCGCCAAGCACGCGAAGTTGAAGGACGAGCTTTCGGCGTTCATCGACGAGCGAAAAGGTAACCCTGACGACATTGTTCTAAAGCTCCGAAGGGTACTCGAGACCCACTACCGTCGCTCATATTCTGCTTACTTTTGCCCCGACCAAAATCTAGGACAGATCATTAGAAAGATCAGCTTGGTTGGCACAGGGCACCCTTGCTATCGTGATTTTGCGAAGTTGGAAAACTGCAACAGCGCGACGTGTGACGAACACCATGGCGACAACGCGACCATTGTGCCTAGGCTTGGGATCGATCCTGACGAGCTGCGCGTAATCGCGATAGATGCTCTAGAGCTGATCGGTGCCCGCATTCCTGAGGGGGCGTCGGGCGGATAGGGTCCGTCGGGCTCGGAACGTGTCTGCAGAGTTCGATACTCTGCGCCGCCATCGGTCTTGCGACGCTGGCGCACTTCCAACGCGACACCTGCATGATCGAGAGCAGGAAACCTGCGTACCAGCGCCGGCCTACTGTCGTGAGCCACCGCTTCAGAGCACAGCGTCATCACCCAGCATCACACCGCGCAGCCCGCCCCCGAAACCTCCGCCCCTGTCGCGGCAAACTGGATCGCTTCGGGGGCGATCAGGGAGGCGATGACGGCGCCGACCTCCAGCTCCGAGACATGGCCGAAATAATGGGCCCGCAAGACGCCTTGCTGGTCGATGATCAGCAGACTTGGGGTGCCGCGCAGCTGGTAGGCGCTCATTGTCCTGGGGAAATTGTCCGGGCCAGCGGCATCAACCGCGACCGGGAAAGTGATCCGGAATTCATGCAGGAAAGCCTCCAGCGAGACGGGCGACATGGCCGCGTGATGTTCGAACACGCTGTGCAGACCGATCACCGCCACCTGGCTTGGCGAAAACGTGCGCTGGATCGATTGCGCCAGCGGGATGCCACGCATGATGCAGCCGGGGCAGAGCATCTGAAAGGCTTCGATGACAACGACCTTGCCGCGCAGGGCCGCCAGGCTCAGCTCGGCTTTGGTATTGAACCATTGCGAGACCATCAGTTCGGGGGCTTGAGTCATGTCTTCCTCGGAGAATTGTGTGCGGCCAGACGGGTGTGGAGATGTGATGCGGCGACGGCCGATCGGTCAATCGGCGTCGCCGCATCCCGGGTTGCTTACTGCACGATGCCCGGCAGCGAGAGATCGCCGGAGGCAACGTCGAACACATCGGTGACGCACAGCAGCGGTGCGTGGATATTGGCGTTGACCCGAAGCGCCCCCGTGACGCCATCATAGCTCATGGCTTCAAGCTCGACATCGCTGGCGAAGCCGACCGTCACGACGATCTCGGGTCCGTCAAACAGCGGCGTGAAGCCGGGGCTGTCGAGGAAGATCGGCAGGCCCGGCCAGGTGGCGGGAAGCCGTGGGGTTTCGCCTTCGGGAATGTCCCGCACGGCCAGGGCGCCCGGGCCACATGTCTCCGTCGGGACCAGCACGACCCAATGGCTATGCCAGAGCAAGCCATCATTGGCCGGATCGCCATCGCGGTTTTCATCAACCAGCGGCGTATCGTCAAAATCCGGGTGACTGGTGGCGGCAAGCGCCAGAATCCCGGTTCCCGGCTCAAACCCGACCGAGGCCGGATCGAGCGAGGTTGGCCAGACATAGGAATAGACCGGCGCGCCGCCCAGCGCCCCGTTCGGGTCCGGCGCTTCGCCGCCTGCGACGCCATGGGTCGTCATGTGAAAGGTCACCTGGTTGGCATTGCGATGGGCGTGGGCGGCGAGAATATCGAATGCGGCGGTGGCGGTTTCACTGGCCGGCGAGATCACAGCCCCATCCTGGTGCAGTGCATGGCTGGCATGATCGCCGTCGGCGAACGCCGCTGTGCTGCCGATCGAAAGCGCGAGCATGGAAACAATCAGTTTTGTCATCGGGTTTGGCCCCTTGGTTGCGAATTGACGGCTCCGATATACTAGCGAGTCGCTACTATTGCAATAGTAATTTCGACTCGCTATAAAGCGGCATGAACCGAAACGAACGCATACGCGCCCTCATCAACCGCCTCGCGCGCCTCGATGCAGCGCAGACTTGGGACGGAGCGCTCAACCCGGCGCAACGCAGCGCGCTCGACTATCTCGGCCAAGCCAACCGCTTCTCCCGCTCGCCCTCCCACGTCGCCGAATATCTCGGTGCCACGCGCGGCACGGTCTCCCAGACCCTGAAGGCACTCTCACGCAAAGGCTTTGTCAGCGAAGAGCGATCGGCCTCTGACAAGCGCTCGATCTCCTACCAATTGACGGATGCGGGCCGGCAGCTGGCTGACGCGAAATCCCTGTTATCGGCGGCCCTTGTGGGACGCGCCGAGGACGAACTCGTCCTCATGGAAACGGCTTTGCGCGGCTTGCTCGGCGCAGCGGTCAGGGCGAACCAGTCGAAACCCTTCGGCATTTGCCACACCTGCCGCTATTTCAAGCCGCAACAGAGCGGCGGGTTTTGTACCCTGTTGCAGGTCGCACTGAGCTCCGCGGAGACGCAACAGATCTGCCATGAACATGAAACTGCTTGAAGCCTGCACCATTTCCGGCCTGTTCACCGGGTCAGCCCAGGCGCGCTGGCCTGGCAAACCCGCGTCTGCCATCAATAAGTCGGCGGTCCAGCACCCCCGAATGCTGACCCTGACCGGCTTCGAAGGCGATCAACAGGCCGACCTGAAAGTTCATGGTGGCCCCGACAAGGCGGTCCACCACTACGCCGCCGAGCATTATGCCAATTGGCAGGCTGAAGGCCTGATTCCGCCCGGCACGCGTCCGGCAGCCTTCGGCGAGAATATTTCGACCACAGGCCTGACGGAACATAATGTCTGCATTGGCGATATTTTCCGCCTCGGGGAAGCGCTGGTGCAGGTCAGCCAGGGCCGGCAGCCTTGCTGGAAACTGAACGCCCACACCGGTCAGGACCAGATGGCCTTTCTGTTTCAGAAAACCCTGCGCACGGGATGGTATTACCGCGTGCTGGAAACCGGGATGGTGGCCTGTGGCGACGACGTCACCTTAGCCGAACGCCCCCACCCGCAATGGTCTGTCGCACGCGTTACGCACGCCCGGTTGAACCAGCAGGCCGCCAAGCGCGATGCGAATGAATTGGCGAGCCTCGAAGCGCTGGCGCCCGGCTGGCGCAAAGCCTTCGCGATGATCGCCGAGAGAGGCCTCAAGGAAGATACATCCAAACGGCTGGATGCGCCCGGGTCATGATCCGTCCAAAGCTAGCTGGACAGGTGTTGGTGCAGTCCGCCTTCGCCGAGGCTATGGCGGGACATCCTTCGCTCGGATAAGTGGAGGCCTGCCCAGCTGAAGCTCGCGCAGCGAGCGAAGAATGGTGCACCCGACGAGATTCGAACTCATGACCTCTGCCTTCGGAGGGCAGCGCTCTATCCAGCTGAGCTACGGGTGCGCACTATTGGGCAGGCTTACCCGATGCGCTTCACGGGCGCAATCGGCTAGCGCGGGAGCGTTTCAGTTGTCGTCCGGCCCGGCTTGCGCATCCTTGCGCCCGGCCCAAAAACGCGCCGCGGTGACAAGCAGGGCCGTGATGACGGCGCCCATGCCGATCCAGCGGGCGAGATCAATCGGTGCAAACAGGAAGGCGGCAGCATAGGCCACCCCGCCCAACACCAGGGCGAGCCCCATGAAACGCTTGGCGGCCGCCTTGCCGGCGCTGGTCTCGCCGCCGCCGATGCGTTTGGCGACCGCGTTTGAAAACACCGCCAGGATCAGTCCGGTGATGGCCCCGGAGACGCGGCCGGGAAAATCCGGCCCTGCCATCTCAGCATTGGAGGCCCAGACGGCGGCCAGACTTGCGGCGATCAGGCCTAACGCGGTGAGAAGCGAGAATCCGACATTGCGTGTGATCATTGGGGTCTCTCCTGAGGGGCGTCCACGGCGTTGCGGCCAAAGCCGAACGCCTCGGAAAAGCCCAGCAGAGCTTCTTCCAGAACGGACACATTGAGGTGGTAGATGATGGATTTTCCGGACTTCTCGGTCGTCACCAGACCGGCCTGTTTCAGCACGCTGAAATGGGCCGACATGGTCGGTTTGGAGACCGGAAAGGCGGCGGACAATTCTCCGGCCGGACGCGGACCCGCTTTCAGGATCTGCAAGACCCGGCGGCGGGTTGGATCGGCGAGGGCTTTGAAAACATCATTCATGAGTAGACGATTAGCTAATCATCTAATCGTTGTCAAGGCAACAACGCCTCTCAAGGGCTCATCCCCGCAGCAGCACGCCATCAGGGTTCACGCCTGGCCCTTCCGACGCAGCGGATCTGCGCCAGCCGGACACCGGCAATCGAGTCACACGAAGTCACAGCACACCCTTGGCCGACAACCAAGGCGGTGACCGGCGTCACAAACGCAATTTGGTGACACCCGCTGCGCCTACCAGCTGCGGCTGACGCCGACACCGATGACATCGGCGTCGCTGGAGAAGGTCCCAATCAATCGGTCTCCGAACACACCGACTCTATTCAGTGAGGAATCGTCAAGATTGACCCGGTTATAGGCCAAGTCCAAGGTCCAGCCGGGACTGGCATGCCAGGTCGCTCCGAGCGCGTAGACTTGGCGATTCGCATCGGGAATGCGCGGCGTGGGGAAAGCGCTGTTCGTCGGCGTTTCATCAACGGCGAAGCCAGCGCGCAGGGTCCAGGACGGGTTGAGATCATAATCGACGCCCAAGGCATATCTCCAGGTGTCGTGGTAATTCAGAGGTTCAATGCTGTCAGGTTGTGCGGGGTTGGCGAAGACCAAGGTCTGGTTCTTGAGCACCGACCAGTCTGTCCAGACCGCCGACGCGAACACGGAGAGCGCCGGACTGGCGCTCCACCTGGCGCTGAATTCGGCATGGCCCGGCAATTGCAGGGTCGTGCTCGCACTCGTATCGATAAAAGCGCCCCCGGCGGTTAAAAACGCCGCCTGCGGCGGAACCGTAAAGTCGGCCCCCCCTTTCAATGTTGGGCTGAAGCCGGAGCGGTAGTGCGCGCCGAACAGCCAATTGTCTGCCGGGGACCAGGCCAGCCCGAGATTCCAGCCGATATCGAAATCATCGCCGTCGGCCCGCAATGCCCCGTCCGCGCTTTGCGGCAGGAGGCCCAGCGGGACGCAGGTCGCCGGCCCGACGTCAGCCAGGCACAGGGCACCGAAATCGAGCGCACTGCCGATCGTCGCCTTGGCGTAAAGCACGTCGACCCCACCCCCGACCGCGAGGCGATCGGTAATCGCGTAGGACAGCGATGGGCTGATCAGTATCGTCTGCAGCCGGGTTTCGGCGGACTGGTAACGCCCCGGCCAACCGGCATCATATTTGTTGTCGGCATCAAAAGGTGTTGTAAGCGCCAGCCCGAATGCCAGATCATGGCTCACAGGGATGACGGCGTAGAAGGCCGGGACGACGGCATCCTTGAGGAAGCCGTCGGTCGAGCCCCCCAGCGGATTGCCGAACAGGTCGACGGAGCCCGCATCGCGGAACCGGGATGAGATCAAATTACCGGAGAGCGTGCCGGAAACCATCGCCGAGCCAAATCGCGCCATCAGCGCCGGATTGGCAAAGGCGACCGAGGCGTCGGTCGTCTGGCTGGCGAAGCCGGCATTGGCGCGGCCCATATCGGCCGCAGAATATTCATCAACGGAAAAACCGCCCGCCAATGCCAAGGAGGACGTCGACGACATCAACACCAAGGTCGAGGCTAAAACAGAAAGTCGCATGTCATGACCCTCACAATTGCATGGAATGACACCAGAAACATTGCGCCCGAATTGCAGCTCAGGCAAATTTAATCGTGACGTGTAATGCGTCCGGTTCATCACGCCGGCAAGCGACCCGACTGGGCAGGCATCTCATCCGTCAAAACGCGGCAAAAACAGGCGTTTGATGAGATGGCGCGCCGCCGCCCTTAGCCGCCGCCATCATCGCCGCCCGTACCGAAATCGCCGGGATGGCCGTCATGATGATCGTCGCGGCGGCGCTCGGCCTGATCGTGCTGGCTGAGCCCCATCATGCCGACACCGACCCCGTCATCAACGCCGTCAACGCCGCGATTGCGGAAATAGATTTTCGGCCCGTCGCGGGAGAGCCAGCGATAGGTCAGCAGCGACAGGATCGCGCTCCCCAGCACCAGGATCAGCGCGACGCCCCCACCGACCGCGCCATCCGGCTGCATGAAAATGCCAAACAGCCAGGCCAGGAACACAAACATCGGCGCAGCGATCAGCAGCGCGAAAGCTTGCCGGATCCATTTCATCATCGCCTCGACCTCCCCGTCGCACCGGCTCATGGCCGGACACAGGTAGTATCAGCGGCAAAAGGGGCAAAAAGGGGACAATTCGGCAATCCCCTGGAATCCATCAGGCGTCGGCAAGCCAGTCTTCGCTCAGACTCCAGAGCCGCTCGGCGGAGTCGTCGTCGCAGGCGTGCGGGTCAACGCCCATAAAGCGGGCCATGGGAGTGTCCGGAATCGTCACGGCCGCGATGTCGGCGTTTTCGCAATAGACGCCGGGTTTGGACATCAATTTCGGTGATGTTGCAGCCCACAGCGTGGTAGAGGCGCCCTGCTCAGGAGTCTTGAAGCCGGCCTTGGCCAGTTCGGAGGGCTCGCCATCTTCGCCCAACCACCCCAGAGCGATCATTTCTTCCTTGGGCAAATGGCGTTGAAGTGGCGTGAAAATCCCGCCCGGGTGCACGGCAAACGCCAGACCGCCGAATTTTTTCAGGCGCCGGGACAGAGCGTTGGCAAACAGCGCGTTCGCCGTCTTGGCCTGGCCATAGGCCCGCCATTTATCATAGGGCGTGTTTTCAAAATTGATGTCGTCCCAGATGATGTCCGAGATCTTGTGCGCGGTGGATGACAAGGCCACCACACGCGCCGCCGGTGTCTTTTCGATCAGAGAAAACAGACCCCGGCACAACGCGAAATGCCCCATATGGCAAATGCCGAACTGAGATTCCCAACCGGGCCCGACCCGGGATTCCGGACTCGCCATAACGCCGGCATTATTGATCAACAGATCAAGCCGGGGCAGCGTCTCCTGCATCGACGCAGCGAACTGCCGGACCGATGCCAGGTCTGCCAGATCCATCGGCACCGTTGTGATATCGCCCGAAAGCCCGGCCAAGGCCTCCTTCGCTTTTGCCTTGGAGCGGACCGGAACAATGATTTTCGCCCCCTTATTGGCCAAGGCCCGCACCGTTTCCAGTCCAATCCCGCTATAACCGCCCGTGACGATGGCGATTTTTCCAGTCAGATCGATATCCTTCAAGACGTCTGCGGCAGTCGATTTCGCATGAAATCCTGATTGAAGCGGGGCTTGGTCCGAAATTGACATGGTCTTCCTTTTCAAGGCTCGGCGCATTGGGGCGATTGGCATGTCGCCCGCCCATCGACACTGCACCCTGCGCTTACTCGATGGAAGGGCTGACCGCGCCAAGACCGGAGCTGGTGACGGTGCTGGAGTGCTACGGCTCTTGCCCGCTCGAACGTACCGACCATTGACTGAGGCGCCGGACATGAGCCGCGTCAGCCACCAGTCTGGCGCCGGTCACCGGATCGACGTCCGGCGCGTGCACTATTTGCCGATAGCGAATCCAGAGCGTCGCGCCGTCACGTTCAGATTGGACAGAGTAGTGATAGGCAGCCTCATCAATTGTCCGGTCCGGCATCGTGGCGGCCCAATTGTTCCGGGAATCCGGCAGCACCAGTTCAATGCTGGCTTCCTCATTAACCGGAAACCCGAGCCCAAGCGGATAGACCCGGTCGCGCTCGGCTCCCGAATTGACGACATTGCTCAGAAAGGCCGAACCCCTGAGTTCGCGCGTTACGCCGTCCTCATTCAAGCTGAGCGCGTCGGGCAAGCGGAACCGCAATCGCAACACCATGACATTGACATCACGGTCGTCTTCGACGGACGCCGCCTCAAGCAGCTCAACCGAGCCGTAGATGCGATTATAGTGCTCAAGGAGCACATTCTCGATCTCGCCGCGACCTGAGCGGGCCTGACGGACGCGCATCCTGTCAGCACCCCGCCCATGCCCGGTCATCACAAGATCTACGATGGCGCTGCCATCATCAGCAGACAGGTCGAAGCGTTCCTGCGTGCTCGCAAACGGGGCAGCCTCGGGAATCTCCGGCATCCGCACCAGACCTTCGCCCTGACCGCTAATCGGCAGGGCAAAGCCCAGCGAACTTTCGGCCAGCGTATCGAGGTCGCCGCCCTGCTCGGAGACCGTTCCATCAAGCCAGTAGCTCCGGTCGCCGAGATGGGCCCGGACAATAACGTGGTTGAAGGCAAGCTGGTTCGGTTGTCGGTCTGACAACCCGCGACCCAGCGACGTGTTGACCAGCGCCGCCTCGGCCTCAATGCCCAACTCGTCCAGAATGGACAGCAAAAGGAGCGTTTTGGCTTTGCAGTCGCCATAGCGGCGTTCGAGCGTTTGATCCGGCAGGGCAGGGATATAACCGTCAGCTCCGAATGAGGTTGCCAGATAGCGCACATCATCCTGCACGAAGCGGAGTGCCGCCACGAGGCGGGCACCATCGCTGGCATGCGCCGCGCGGATTTGGTCCGCGACTTCAATCACCCCCGCGCTGCGCTGGGGGCGGTAGAAAGGCTCCGACCAAGCTGCAACATCGCGCCAATCTGCGAAACTGGTCAGTGCGAGCTGCGGGCTTTGCCGGACCCAGGCCGGGGCACCGGTTTCCGCTTCAATCGCATCCAACGCGGCCGGGCCAAAACTGTAGGATACGGCGCTCGCCGTCCGGTCAATCTCAACCGGGACTTCAGTCTCCGGTCCCGTGAGCGTCATTTGCACCGGGTCCGACGAGGGCCAGCCTGATCGAAAATAATAGCGTTCTACCGGGACGCCAAAGCCGAGCACTTGGGAAGTGGTGTCATAATGCCCAAGAGCCGGATTCCGGCCAATCCGCGAATACGAAAAGTCGACGACATCCCCGACACGCACGTCGTCGATCCGGACCATGGCCGTCATCCGTCCGTCAAACATCTGGCGCGCCAGCCGTGTCTCCCGTCGGGCGAATTCAATCGTCGTACTGTCGCGCTTGTCGATAGCCTCGCCATCCCGATACACAGTGAAGCCGTGAAAGATGAGCGTCTCAAAACTCGGATCATAAGTAACGGTGGTATTGGCGACGCTGCTCACTCCGCTGGTGGTCATCGCCTGTGACACTATGCGATCATACCAGGTCCGCCCGTTCTCCTGGGCATCATGCTCGCGATGCACGAGGATGTAGCGCACACCGTTTTGGGGTTCGAATTGGTATTCACTCGGATCAGGTGGATTGATCTCGCGGATGAAGGCTGGCTCCGGGCCGAATTGAGCCTCCAACGGCAGGGCCGAGGCAGTCTCAATTTCAGCTGGCTCCGCTGTACCGACACGCCCTGTCTCTCCGCCTTGCGCCTGCCAGGCGATCCACACCCACGGCGCGACAATCAGCGCCAGAATCACACTACGCCGCAACCAAACCCCAACACCACGCATCAACAAGTCCCCCCCATCCGCGAGGACACCACCTTAACGCGCGTGGATCGGGAGTAAACTCTTTAAGGGCCGTTCGAGATCCCGCGACGGTCCCCGCGGTCGCCATTATGACATTCCGCCCTAGGCGTCTTCGCGATGATAGGTCAGTGACAGGAAGACGTCTTCCAGATCGGCTTCCTCGGTGCGCAGATCGGCGATATGGGCGCCGGACGCATGGTAGCGCTCGATCACTTCGGCGACCGAGACAGCGCCAAAATGATAGGAGATCGCCAGCGATCCATCGGGCCGGATTTCTGCATCAAGTCCATCGAGCGAAGCGGGCACGGCGGTCAGGGCCTCGCCGGGTGTGATCACCAGCGTCTTGCGGTCCATCCGCTTGAGCAGGGTTTCCTTGGGCTCGCAGGCGATCACCTTGCCATGATCGATGATGGCGATCTCGTCGCACAATTCCTGGGCTTCTTCGAGATAGTGCGTGGTCAGCACAATGGTGGTGCCATTGGCGTGCAGCTCGCGCACATAATCCCAAAGCTGGCGGCGCAATTCGATATCGACGCCCGCGGTCGGCTCGTCGAGCACCAGAACCGGCGGCGTGTGCACCATCGCCTTGGCGACCAGCAGGCGGCGCTTCATGCCACCGGATAATTGCCGCACGTAGGCGTCGCGCTTGTCGGTCAGACCCAGCACTTCGAGCAATTCATCGGTGCGGCGCTCCTTCTTCGGTACACCATAAAAGCCCGCCATCAATTCGAGCGTCTCATAAGGGGTGAAGAAGACGTCGGCGCTGATTTCCTGCGGCACAACACCGATCGCAGCCCGCGCGGCGCGGCTGTCCTGGTCGATATCAACGCCCCAGGTGCGCGCTGTGCCGCTGGTCTTGTTGGTCAGGCCGGCAAAGATATTGATGAAGGTCGACTTGCCAGCACCATTCGGCCCCAGCAGTCCAAAAAAGGAGCCGCGCTTGACCTTGAGGTCGATCCCCTTGAGCGCTTCCTTGTCGGCGGTCTTGCCGCCGCCATGATAGGTTTTGCGCAAATCGACCGCTTCAAGCGCGTATTCTGGCAGTTTTTTTGTGTCGGACATGTCGCCTCGGAATTGACGGCCAAGTTAGGAAGGCCATAACTAGGCATCCTCCAACCCGCTGTCCATGAGGGCTGATGCATGGCCGACGCCGCAAATACAATTCCACCCTCCGAAATCATCCCGGTCACCGGCCACCGCATTGCCTGTGATGGCGGTGGCGGCGCGCTCGGTCATCCACGGGTTTTCCTCGAAATGGGCCAAGACGATTTCGTCGAATGCCCCTATTGTGACCGCCGCTTCGTCAAGGCGGGCTCGGCACAAGACCCGAAAGCCTGATCATCCACTCACGCAGAGCTGAGACGTAACCGTCTGGGGAGGCGCTGCATGGCCATGATGTCGAGCCGGAAGACCGGTCTGATCACCGGGATTGTGCTGGCGATTGGCCTGCAATTCATGCCCGTTCCCGACGGCCTCAGCCGCGAAGCCTGGCTACTGGCCTCGCTGGGACTGATGATGGCCGCCTGGTGGGCAACCGAAGCGATTCCAATCGCCGCCACCGCGCTGATCCCGATTGCCATTTTCCCACTGCTCAACATCACCACGACCGGCGGTGCCACAGCACCCTATGCCAGCCCGATCGTGATGCTGCTGCTGGGCGGTTTCATCGTCGCGCTCTCCATCGAGAAATGGAATCTCCACACCCGGATCGCACTGAATATCGTCGCCAAATTCGGCGGTCATCCGGCAGCCCTGATCGGCGGCTTCATGCTCGCCTCGGCCCTGCTCTCAATGTGGATTTCCAACACCGCCACCACTTTGATGATGATCCCGATTGCCCTGCGCGTGGCGCAGGAGGTCGAGCATGAGGGTGTCACCTCGAAATATTTCGCGCCGGCGCTGGCGCTTGGTGTTGCCTATGCGGCTTCGATTGGCGGCATGGGGACGCCGGTAGGCAGCCCGACCAATCTCATCGCCGTCGGCTATCTGCGCAATGAATTCGGTCACACGCTCGATTTCGCGAGCTGGATGGGCATGGGCCTGCCCGCCGTGCTGCTGATGATTCCGGTCGGCTGGTTCGTGCTGACGCGGCTGAGCTTCAATCTCAAGGGCGCCGGGGAGAGCACAGCTGCCGAAGCCATGGTCGAGCGCGAGCTAGCCGGGCTGGGCAAAATGACTGCACCGGAGATCCGCGTTGCCGCCCTGTTCGGCACCGTCGCCCTGTTATGGATGGGCCGCTCCTTGCCGGCGGAACTCCTCACCTGGACGCCTTTCTTCTCAGGCGAAGGATGGAATTGGGGCTGGAATCCCCTGCTCGCCTGGCTGACCGGCACGCTCGACATCCCGGTATCGATCCAGATGACCGACACCCAGATCGCCGTGATGGGCGCACTGGCGACCTTCCTGGTCCCGGCCGGCAAGACCGGCGAGGCACGCGGCGAAGCGCTGATGAATTGGGACGGGCTCGCCCGCCTGCCCTGGAATGTGGTGATCCTGTTCGGCGGCGGTCTCTCGCTGGCGGCAGCCCTGTCTTCGACAGGTCTGGCCGACTGGCTGGGCGGGCAATTGACCTTCCTCGCCGACTGGCCAACGCCGCTCCTGATCCTGATCGTCGTCGCCACCGTCGTTTTCCTGACCGAGCTGACCAGTAATGTCGCCACCACAACAGCCTTCCTGCCCGTGCTCGGCGTCCTCGCCATCAGCGCCGGCGTCGCTCCGGAACAACTCGTCCTGCCCGTTGCGATAGCCGCCTCAACCGCCTTCATGCTCCCCGTCGCGACAGCGCCGAACGCCATCGTCTACGCCTCCGGCGCCGTCACCCAAGGCCAGATGATCAAGGCCGGCTTCAAGCTCAACCTGTTCGCGATTGTGATCATTACGGTGATCGGGATCGTGGCGGGACAGTTGGGGTTTGGGGGTTAATCGGGGTCTGGGAAGAGACGGTTTCCCTGCAGGATGCGCTCGATGCGCAAGGCACCATCGGCAACACGATAGAAGATCAGATATCGCCCGTGCGGCTGGCCACGTATCCCCTCGCCGAGGTCGGGCCGAAGGGGAGCCGCTTCAGGGAAGACCGACAGTCGGGCGCAAGCGCTCCGAAGTTCCGCGATAAAACTCATAGCTCTCAACGGATTGTCGAGCGCGATGTAGTCGCCGATTTCCTCGAGGTCCACCTCGGCCCTATCCGAGAAAACCAGTCTCACAGCAAACCCTGATCCTTCGCCATTTGCTCATACTTGGCCGTAAGCCGGTCAAACACCTCCTCAGCCGGTATCCCCGGCCCGCTTTCCGCGCCCAGCCTGACCGCCTCACGCAATTCCTCCAGCTCGGAGAGAAATTTCGTCTCGCGTTCCTCAACCATGCGCAGCCCGTCGCGCAGGATTTCGCTCTTGGAATTATAGCGCCCCGACTGGATCAACTCGGTCATCATCGCCTCGAAACGCGGACCAAGGGCATAGCTGCTGGGCATGAGACTCTCTCCATCGCAAGAGCGGATGGATAATTATTATCACACGTGGCGCCCGGGGACACAATTTTTCGGGTGTCCCTCCAGGAATTTCCCGTCAGAACGGCGACCCGGCCGTCCCGCCTGGAACGCACGCCAGACGAGGCGGCACACCGTATTCGGCATACTCGCGGCTGGCGGCCGTCGCGGTCGACGGGTTGGTGCCGCTATCCTGTAGACAGGCATCCACCGCCTCTTCCCGCTGGCCGAGCATGCCGAGCGCACGGCATTCCCACTGGCCCGACGTGGAGATGGTCGACATCCACGGCGCCCCGTCAGCTCCCAAAACATCATCGATATTTTCCCGGAAAGGCTCGGCGCGAAGCTGGTCCACCAGTTCAGTCAGGGTGGCGTCCGCCCGGTCACATTCGCCGAGCATGGCCTGCGCCTGCGCTTCGGAGACTTGCCGCGAGGCGGCGCATTCCCGCACTTCGAGACAATAGGCGGGGGCCGGTTCTCGCAGCCAATCCAGCACGGCATCGGGTCGCTGCGCCGCGAGATAGATGTAGAGTTTCAGCTCATCCAGACGCCGCTTGGCCGAGCCCGACCAACGAATGGTGTCGAGATTTTCAACGACCGCAATGGCCTCGACGTTGCGGCCACGGCTCACAAGCATCGACAGGTAGACGGAGACCGCCAGATCAGGTTGCGCCAGACGCGGCGCCTGCCGGCCAGTGACCAGTTCGGTGAGCTCGCGCGCCGCGTCGAGATCATTCGCCTGCACGAAGACATAGCTGGCCTCGCTCACCGTGTTGTCGGTCGGCGCACGCAGCACGGTCTCTCGCATCAAATCCGCAGCCGGGCCGAAGAAGCCCAGATCACGCCAGGCCCGGGCGCGCGTCTGCTGGCCGGAGAACAGAAGATCCGGATCGGAGGTTTTTGATCGCGCCCAGTAGGACAGGCCCAGTGCGATCACTGGTGCCTCGCCCCAGCGGGCAGCACGCTCCGTCAATTCCAGGGCTGAGGGTGTGAAGCCACTCGAGCCCGTCGCGTGCAAAGCCGTGTCGGCGGCAATGAAGGCGGCCAACGCCACCGCCACGGCAATGGCGCCTCGTATCCAGACCCGCATAACCACTCCGCTACCCGTAAAGATTGCGCGATCAAATCCCAACGTCGAGAGTTTGACAAGCAAGAGCGCCCTCCGCCGCAACTCCCCCATGACCTGCGCCCCGCGCCGCGCTAGTCTGCGCCAACGCGAATCCCGAGGACTTTCCCATGGCCGTTCACAGACCCGTCGATGCCTCCAGCCATGTCTATCTGATCGACGGGTCGGGCTATATTTTCCGCGCCTATCATGCCCTGCCGCCACTGACGCGCTCCGACGGGACTCCGGTCGGGGCAGTACAGGGCTTTTGCAACATGTTGTGGAAGCTCTTGGAAGACATCAATACTGGCGAGAAACCGACCCATCTGGCGGTGATTTTCGACCATTCCGGCAAGACTTTCCGCAATGATCTCTACCCGCTCTACAAGGCCCACCGCCCGCCAGCGCCGGAAGATCTCGTGCCGCAATTCGCTTTGATCCGCGAAGCGACGCGGGCCTTTGGCGCGCCCTCGGTCGAGATGGAGAATTACGAGGCCGATGATCTGATCGCCACCTATGCCCGCCAGGCCGAGGCCAAGGGTGCGCGGGTTTCGATTGTCTCCTCCGACAAGGATCTGATGCAGCTGGTCTCCGACCGCATCTCCATGCTCGACACGATGAAGAACAAGCGCATCGATGCCGATGGTGTGTTCGAGAAATTCGGCGTCGGACCGGACAGGGTGATCGATGTCCAGGCCTTGGCCGGCGATAGCGCCGACAATGTACCCGGCGTGCCCGGAATCGGCATTAAGACGGCGGCGCTCTTGATCAATGAATATGGCGATCTCGACACGCTGCTCGAACGCGCCGGCGAGATCAAACAGAATGCCCGCCGCGAAAAACTCCTCGCCCATGGCGATGATGCCCGCATGTCACGCACGCTGGTGACGCTCGATTGCGACACCCCGCTCAATGCCCAGCTCGACGAGTTCGGCATCACCGATCCCGACGCCGAACCTCTGGTCACTTTCCTGAAATCGATGGAATTCCGCACCTTCACCCGCAAGGTGGAAGAGACACTGGGCGGGCCCGCCGCTGACGAGACCGGCTCGGCAACGGCCCCGATTGACCGCTCACAATATGAGTGCGTCACCACGATGGCCCAGCTCAATGACTGGATCGAGCGCTGCCATACCGCCGGCGTGATCGCCGTTGATACCGAGACCGATGCGCTCTCTTCCAGTGCCGCCGGCCTGGTCGGGATATCGATGGCCACAGCGCCCGGCAAGGCCTGCTATATCCCGCTCGCCCATATCGACCCGGCCGCGACCGGAGATATGTTCGACACCGGCAAGGCACCGGAGCAATTGCCGATGCAGGCCGCGCTCGATGCGCTCAAACCGCTCTTCGAGTCCCCTGCAGTTCTCAAAATCGGCCAGAACTTCAAATACGATCTCGGCGTGCTGACCCGCTATGGCATCGACGTCGCGCCAATCGACGACACCATGCTGATCTCCTATGTGATGGATGCCGGCCTGCACGGCCATGGCATGGACGCGCTCGCCGAAATGCATCTCGGCCACACCTGCGTCCCCTTCAAGGAAGTGTGCGGCAGCGGCAAGAACCAGATCTCCTTCGACAAGGTGCCGCTCGACAAGGCCACGGAATACGCCGCCGAAGACGCCGACGTCACCCTGCGCCTGTGGGAAATTCTCAAACCAGCCCTGATCGCCAAGAAGAAGGCCACCGTCTACGAAACCCTCGAACGCCCTATGCCCGCCGTGCTCTCGGCGATGGAGAATTGCGGCGTCAAGGTCGATCCCGACCAGCTCAAACGCCTGTCCTCGGAATTCGCCCAGAAAATGGCCGGTGCCGAGGCCGCGGCCCATGAGGCCGCCGGGCGCTCCTTCAACGTCGCCAGTCCCAAGCAATTGGGCGAGATCCTGTTTGACGAGATGGGTCTGCCGGGCGGCAAGAAAACCAAGACCGGCGCTTGGTCAACCGACGCTGCCGTACTCGACGAACTCGCCGCCAGCGGCCATCCCCTGCCGGTGGCGCTGCTGGAATACCGCCAGTTCGCCAAGCTGAAATCGACCTATGCCGACGCGCTGTTCGCCGCGATCAATCCGAAAACCGGCCGGGTCCACACCTCCTATTCCCTCGCCGCGACCACCACCGGCCGCCTCTCCTCCAACGAGCCCAATCTGCAAAACATCCCGATCCGCACCGAGGAAGGCCGCCGCATCCGCGAAGTCTTCATCGCCGAGCCGGGCAATGTCCTGGTCGCCGCCGACTATTCCCAGATCGAGCTGCGCCTGCTGGCAGAAGTCGCCGAAGTCGACACGCTCAAGGAGGCCTTCCGCACCGGCGCCGACATCCACGCCATGACCGCGTCGGAAGTGTTTGGCGTGCCGATTGAGGGCATGGACCCGATGGTGCGGCGCAAGGCCAAGGCGATCAATTTCGGCGTCATCTACGGCATTTCCGCCTTCGGTCTCGCCAATCAGATCAATGTTTCACGTGAAGAGGCGAAGAATTTCATCAACGCCTATTTCGAGAAATTCCCCGGCATCATGGCCTATATGGACAAGATGAAGGAGGAGGTGAAAGCCCGCGGCTATGTCGAAACCATCTTCGGCCGCCGCTGCCACTTCCCGTCCATCACCGACAAGAACCCCAATATGCGCCAGTTCGCCGAACGCCAGGCCATCAACGCCCCGCTACAGGGCGCCGCCGCCGACATCATCCGCCGCGCCATGATCCGCATGCCCGACGCCATCGCCCGCGCCAATCTCGACGCCCGCATGCTCTTGCAAGTCCACGACGAACTCATCTTCGAAGTGCCTGAGGCCCAGGCCGAGGACATGATCGCGCTGGCGAAGAAGGTGATGAGCGAGGCCTGCCGCCCGGCGCTTGAGCTCAGCGTGCCGCTGGATGTGGATGCGAAGGCCGGAAGGACGTGGGGCGAGGCGCACTGACGTCATAACTCTTTAAAAATCAAATTCTTGTCATCCCTGACGGATGCCCCGCGAATGCGGGGCGCAGATCAGGGACCCAGACGCCCGGCGCTTGGTTTTTCAATCAGAAGCCCGGGCACAAGCTCCCAATTCCCAGCGGCCAGCGCGGGCACTCACCTCAGAAATTTGAGCGTCTGGGTCCCCGATCTCCGCCCCCGATCAAGTCGGGGGCATCCGTCGGGGATGACAACGCGTTTGTTTTTTGAAGGGAAATGCGAACCCCACCGGGGGACGCCGCCCCAAACCATCCCGCTATCGCGCGCCTACTCCCGCGCCTAAACCGCTGCAAACATCAGCGCGGGGACACGCAGAATGAGCACCGACACGACCGAACGCCGCAAGGCTTGGACCACGATTGCCATCTTTCTGGTCATCGTCACGGCGTTGAGCGCCGTGTTTCACTACGCCATCGTCAATCTCAACCCGACCAGCCTCTATGTCGGGCCGCTGATGTGGTGTCCGGCGCTGGCTGCGTTTGCGACGCTGGCGATCCGGGGGCGGCCGCTCTCGTCGCTGCCATGGCGATGGGGCAAATGGCGTTTCAATATCGGCGCCTTCGCCATGCCGATCCTTTATGTTTCAGTCGCCTATGGCCTGATCTGGGGTTTCGGGCTGGGCGGGTTTCCCAATCCGGAAACCTTGGCCGAATGGGCCGGCGAGACCGGGCTCTCGGTCTCAACGCCGGTATTGATCGCGGTGATGGTGGTGCTGATCGGGACGATTGACTGTATCCGGGCGGCGAGCACGATTGTCGGCGAGGAGATTGGCTGGCGCGGCTTCTTCGTCTGGGAATTGCGCAAGGTGATGCCGTTTGGCGCCGTTGCCCTGTTCAGCGGCGTCATCTGGGCCTTCTGGCACTGGCCAATCGTGGTGTTTTACGGCGGCGGCGAGGCTTGGCTGCAGATGTCGGCCTTCACGGTGATGATGACCTATTTCACCTTCAAATCCGGCAGCCTGTGGCCAGCGGTGATGTTTCACGCCGCTCACAATGTCTATTTCGACAAACTGTTCAATCCACTCACCACCGACACCGGCAATACCGCCCTGTGGACTGGCGAATACGGGCTGATGATCCCGGCGGTGACGACGGTTCTGGCGGTAATTTTCTGGCGCAAGGCCAAGGCGGAGGGGCTTTAGGGGCGGGTTTGGCCGCCCCGCTTATCCACCCCGGCACCGATGCGCTTACACTGATCGCGGATCATGACAGGAAATGTACGCTCACGGGCCGGGCATCATGCGTGGAAAGCGGGCAAAACCTGAAAAATTGACGCCGGAGAACAACGAAACCAGGCCAACAGATTGAAAAATAACATATTTTCATAAATCCGCGGCAAATAGAGGCGCAAACCAGGGGGCAATGACCGGACTATCAATGACAGACCAGTGACATACCAATGGCACACTAACAGGCACTCAGCAGGCACCTGACGCGCGACCGGAACGGATCAGGCGTCGACTTCCGCTTCCAGCGCGTGTTCCTGGATGAATTCACGCCGCGGCTCGACGACATCGCCCATCAGCTTGGTGAAGAGCTCGTCAGCGAGATCGGCACGGGTGACCGAGACTTGCAGCAGGGTGCGCACATTCGGATCGAGCGTGGTTTCCCAGAGCTGTTCCGGATTCATCTCGCCCAGACCCTTATAGCGCTGGACTTTCATGCCCTTGGAGCCGGCCGTCACGACCGCATCGACCAATTGTGTCGGGCTGAAAGTGGTCACCGGTCCGCTCTTCGAGGTGAAGACGGCAGGGCCGATATAGACATCGGCAATCGCCAAGGCCCGCTCCGACAGACGTCGGGCATCGGGGCTTTCGCGCAGCGGCGCATTGAGCACCACCGTCTCGGTGACGCCGCGAACTTCGCGGCTAAACACCAGATTATGATCAGCATTCAGTTCGCCAACCCAGGTATTTTCGCCCTCATCAGCAAAGCCGTTGAGGCGCTGGGCCGCCGATTCAATCGCCTCGGATGTTGGCTCGGCAACCAGGGCGCCCGACAGGGCCGCCGCTTCCAGCGCAAAGCCGGGCGCGCGCAGCTGCAGCCGGTCGACCGAAGCCTTCACGGCCCGCGCCGTGCCAACCCGGTCAGCCAGATCGGCGCCGGTGATAACCTCGCCATTGGCCAAGCGCAGATCGGCTTCACTGGTGCCTTCCTCGATCAGATAGGCATCCATCTCGGCCTGGTCTTTGACATAGCGTTCCGAGCGGCCCTTGGTGATTTTATATAGCGGCGGCTGGGCGATATAGAGATGGCCGCGATCGATCAGCTCAGGCATTTGCCGATAGAAAAACGTCAACAAAAGCGTGCGGATATGCGCGCCGTCGACATCAGCATCGGTCATGATGATGACTTTGTGGTAGCGCAGCTTGTCGTAATTGATCTGGTCACGGCCAATCCCGGTCCCGAGCGCCGTGATCAGGGTTCCGACCTGGTCGGAGCCGAGCATGCGGTCAAAACGGGCGCGTTCGACATTGAGGATTTTACCGCGCAGCGGCAGCACGGCCTGATTGCCCCGATGCCGGCCCTGCTTGGCAGAACCACCAGCTGAGTCGCCCTCGACGATGAAGATTTCAGACTTGGCCGGATCCTTTTCCTGGCAATCGGCAAGCTTGCCGGGCAGGGAAGAGATTTCCAGCGCCGATTTGCGCCGTGTCAGCTCACGCGCCTTGCGCGCGGCTTCGCGGGCAGCGGCCGCCTCGATGATTTTGCCAACGATTTGCTTGGCTTCAATCGGATGTTCCTCGAACCATTCCGACAGCGCTTCGCCGACAATGCCTTCAACGGCCGGGCGCACTTCGGACGAGACCAGCTTGTCCTTGGTCTGAGAGGAGAATTTCGGGTCTGGCACCTTGGCCGACAGCACGCAGGTCAGGCCTTCGCGGGCATCATCGCCGGTGATGGAGATCTTCGCCTTCGCCGCCAGGCCGGATGAGGCCGCATAGCTGTTGACGATACGCGTCAACGCACCGCGGAATCCGGCCAAATGGGTGCCGCCATCGCGTTGCGGGATGTTGTTGGTGAAGCACAAGACATTCTCGTGATAGCTGTCATTCCACTCCAGCGCCGCCTCAACCATCACGCCATCGCGCTCGCCCTGGATCAGGACCGGAACGGGGAAGAGCGGAGTCTTGGTGCGGTCGAGATGGCTGACGAAAGCGGCGACGCCGCCCTCATAGACCATGGTGTCAGACCAGACCTCATCCTGACGCTCATCGCGCAGGGTGATCTTGACTCCCGAATTGAGGAAGGCGAGCTCGCGCAGCCGGTGCTGCAGCGTGTCGCGATCAAACTCGGTCATGGTGAAAGTGAGTTCGGACGGCATGAAGCGGACTTCGGTGCCGGTCTTGCCCGGTTCGACATCGCCGATCACCTTGAGATCTTCATCGGCCACGCCATGCTGGAAACGCATATGGTGGGCCTTGCCCTTGCGCCAGATCGTCAGATCCATCCACACAGACAGCGCGTTGACGACCGAGACGCCAACCCCGTGCAGGCCGCCGGAGACCTTGTAGGAATTCTGGTCGAACTTACCGCCGGCGTGCAATTGGGTCATGATGACCTGCGCCGCCGACATGCCTTCGCCCTTGTGGATATCCGTCGGGATGCCGCGTCCGTCGTCGCGTACGCTGGCCGAACCGTCGGCATGCAAGGTCACCAAAACCTCGGAACAATGGCCCGCCAAAGCTTCGTCGATCGCGTTGTCGACGACTTCATAGACCATGTGGTGCAGGCCCGAACCGTCATCGGTGTCGCCGATATACATGCCAGGGCGTTTACGGACGGCGTCGAGGCCTTTGAGGACCTTGATCGACTCGGCGTCGTATTCTTGATTCGCTTGTTCGCTCATGGCTTTGTTGTACCGCACACCCAGCCCCGTGGCCATACGCGCGCGCACGCGTGAGTCTTCTGTCAGCGCAGCAAAAGCACGACCGCAATTGCTAGCATGACGCTACCGGTGAGAATGTCTGCACCGCGCCGCACGGAAGGCGTTTTCAGCCACTCACGCGCCTTGTGGGCGGCGCCGATATAAGCCCCGGCCGTTGGCACGGCGAGCGCGATCATGATCCCCAGCATCAGCGCATAAACCGGCGGCGTGATCGCCTCGAGCGGGATAAAGGCCGGCACCAGGGTGAGGTAGAAAATGATCGGCTTGGGATTGGAGAGCGGCATCGCCAAGCCAGCCAGATAGGTCCCGGCCCAGCCGCGCTTGGAACCGGCAGCAAAGACCGGCTTGGGCCGCGCTCCGGTCCAGGCGCTCCAATAGGCCGTGCCCGCCATCCAGAGCAGATAACCGGCACCGACCAGCTTGGCGACCAGCCACACCGTCCCCAGCTGCTGCGCCACCGCTGACAGACCGGTGACGGCAAGGGTGAACCAGAAAATATCGCCGGTCAGAATGCCCACCCCATACATCGCGGCATGCCAAGGCCCGGCATCAAGCGTGCGCGCGATCATCGCGGCAATGCCGGGGCCTGGCGTGACGAACAGGATCAGCAGGGCACCAGCGAACAGAAGGAGATTATCGAGCGTCATGCGCCTGCCACGCCCGTGTCAGAATTTGAAATTCGGCAGGGAGTGGAACGCAGTCCGCAGAGCCTCGCTCCAGCCTGAGGATATTTCATTGAAATAGGCATCGTCCTGGTCGATGCGGCGCTCCTTGCCAACCTGCAGGCTGTCGAGCTGATAGATCTGCAAATCGAGCGGCATGCCGACGGAGAGATTGGCCTTGAGCGTGGAGTCGAAGGACAGGATCAGGAGCTTCGCGGCATCCTCAAACGACATGTCGCGGTCATAGGCCCGCAGCAAGATCGGACGGCCATACTTGGTCTCACCGGTCTGGAAGAACGGGGTGTCATCACTGGCCTCGATGAAATTCCCTTCCGGGTAGACGAGAAAAAGTCGCGGCTCCATACCAGCGATCTGACCGCCAATGATCAATGTCGCACCGAATTGCGATTCCGCCGTTGGCGCTTCACCCGCCTGGCTGCGGACCAGCTCACTCAGCGTTTCCCCGACCAGCGTCGCGACCTGGAACATGGTCGCCGCTTCCAGGATGCTCGGCTTGCGATCAGCCGGCACTTTGGACCGTTCGTCGAGCAGGCTGACCACAGCCTGGGTCGTCGCCAGATTGCCGGCCGTCATAATCGTGATCACGCGCTCGCCCGGCGTCGACCAGGTGAACATCTTGCGGAACACCGACACATTGTCGATGCCCGCATTGGTCCGCGAGTCGGACATGAAAATAAGGCCGCGATCAAGGCGCATGCCAACGCAATAAGTCATGCAATCACACTCCGGTCCGATGTCGGCGCAAGCGTTACTGCTGTACTTGCAGGGACACAATCATCGATTCCGTTCCGCCGCCAAACACCACGCCGGAAACCGGGGCCGCTTCGCGATAATCGAGGCCCGTCGCGATACGAACATAGCGTTCATCCGGCGCGATGCAGTTGGAGACATCAAACCCGACCCAGCCGAGGCCCTCGATATGCGCCTCGGCCCAGGCGTGGCTCGCTTCCTGATCGACCCGGTCGTCCATCATCAGATAGCCGCTGACATAGCGGGCGGGATATCCGAGCTCGCGGGCTGCTGCGATGAAGACCTGGGCGTGATCCTGGCAGACGCCGGAGCCGGCACCGAGGGATTCTTCCGCTGTCGTGGCCGAATGGGTCCCCTGCGTGCTGTAGGGCATGACCGCAGTGATGGCCTTCGACAGCACGTGGAGTTGTTCGATCGGCTCGTGCTTGGCCTTGACCAGAGGCTTGATCAGGGCGGCGATACCGGCACCAGGCCGGGTCAATGCCGTTTCACGAAGGAAATACCAGAGCGGCGTAAAGCCTGCGTGCGGTCCGAACACGCCGGCACTGTCGCGGGTCTCGACATCGCCCTCGCAACGGATCGAGACCGTTCGCGCGTCGGGATCGACACTGATGAGGTCGACAAGATTCTGGTGTTGGTCGCGGAATGCGACCTCCTCGCGCCCACCATCAATCGCAACCGTCCAACGGCTCACGGTTTGCGTCGCCGACGTATCGGGCCGCAGTCGCACCTGCTGCAGTCCGTAAGGGACCGGATCGCGATAGTCATACCGGGTTGTATGGGAGATTTTCAGACGCATGGGCTCACTCCTGAAATCTGTAATCGCGCTCGATTTGAGTCGCGAGAGAATTGTTTTGTTCCAGGAAGTTGACGAGAAACTCGTGCAGCCCGATCTTGAAAATCTGGTCCACACTTTGGCCGCGTAACGTCGTGGTCATAACCTCTGCCATTTCCAGGCACGGCGTGCGTTCGCCATACTGGTCCGCCAGCAAGGCAAGATTACCGCGCATTTTCTCGCAGCAATAAATCAGCGAACGCGGCATTTGCGGGTCGCGGATCAGGAAATCAGCAATGTCGAGCGGACTGGTTTCGCCGCCATGTATCCAGTGAAAGGCACTTTCAGCCGAAGCCGAGCGCAGGATGGTTTCCCACTGCACATTGTCGAGCGAGGAGCCGACATAGGAGGTGGATGGCAGCAGGACATAATATTTCACGTCGAGGATTCGGGCCATATTGTCCGCGCGCTCGGAAAATGTCCCCAGACGGCAGAAACGATAACCATCATTGCGCAGCTTGGTTCCGTGAAGGGCGGCGCGGACCAGCGCGCTTTGCTGGCGGATGCAGGCGAGCACACTGGGCAGCTCGCTCGTCGCCACCGGTTTGGCCAAACGCTCCTTGAGGATCAGCCATCCCCCATTGATCGCCTCCCACACTTCGCGCGTCAGTGCCGTGCGGACCATGCGGGCATTGTTGCGCGCATTCTCCATAATCGACATGACGCTCGAGGCGTTCGTGCGATTTCGGAGCAGAAAATCGAGCACATTGGCGGTGTCGTAATTATCGTAATGCTCAAGATAAGCCTGCGAACACCCCGCAGTCATGATGATCGATGCCCACTCATTATCATTCCCCGCCGCACGCGTCAGGGACATCCGAAACCCCGCTTCGACGAGCCGGGTCGTGTTTTCGCTGCGTTCCAGATGGCGGAACATCCAGAACAGGCCAGAGGCTGTTTTTCCAAGCATATTCAGTCCTCCAATACCCAAGTGTCTTTGGTGCCGCCGCCCTGGCTGGAATTCACCACCAGGGAGCCCTCCTTCATCGCCACACGGGTCAGCCCGCCCGGCGTGATGTCGATACGGTCGGGGGACACCATCACGAATGGACGCAAATCGACATGGCGCGGTGCCAGCCCGGCCTTGGTCAGGACGGGAACCGTCGACAGCGCCAGTGTCGGCTGGGCGATATAGGCCGCGGGGCGCGCCTTCAGCTTGCGCGCAAACGCCGTGATCTCGGCCTTGCTGGCAGCGGGACCGACCAGCATGCCATAGCCACCCGAACCGTGGACCTCCTTGACGACCAGCTCGGCCAAGTGCTCAAGCACATAAGCGAGTGAGTCCGGTTCGGAACAGCGCCATGTCGGGACGTTTTTCAAAATCGCACTCTCGCCGGTATAAAATTCAATGATGTCGGGCATGTAGGAATACACGGCCTTGTCATCGGCGACGCCGGTGCCCGGCGCATTGACGATCGTGATGCCCCCAGCGCGATAGACGTCCATGATGCCCGGCACGCCCAGCAGCGAATCCGGTCGGAAATTCAGCGGGTCGAGGTAATCGTCATCGACGCGCCGGTAGAGGATGTCGATTGGGGTATAGCCTTGTGTCGTCCGCATCGCGACGCGACCGTTGATGACACGAAGGTCATGCCCCTCAACAAGTTCGGCACCCATTTGTTCAGCCAAAAACGCGTGCTCGAAATAGGCTGAGTTGTGCAGGCCCGGAGTCAGAACAGCGACGACCGGCCGGCCCTCGCAAACGGGTGGAGCGCTCTTGGACAGGGAGCGACGCAAGAGCGTGGGATAATTGCTCACCGAGCGGACGCAGATTTTCGAGAACAGCTCGGGAAACATGTTGAGCATGGTTTCCCGGTTTTCCAGCATATAGGACACGCCAGACGGCGTGCGGGCATTGTCTTCCAGAACGAAAAACTCATTCTTTCCCGTCCGCACCAGATCGACGCCGACGATGTGAGTATAGACGCCCCCCGGCGGTTTTACGCCGAACATCTTCGGCAGAAACGCGTCATTATTGGCGATCAGGCTGGCCGGAATTCGGCCGGCCCGGATGATTTCCTGGTCGTGATAGATGTCATACAAAAAGGCATTGATCGCCCGCACCCGCTGCTCGATCCCCTTCGTCAGCCGGGCCCATTCACGCGCTGAAATGATACGGGGAACGAGATCAAACGGGATCAATCGCTCATCGCCCGCCGACCGGCCATAAACATTGAAGGTGATGCCGGTGCGCCGGAAGAAAGCCTCGGCTTCGCGCGCCTTGCGGCGAAGCGCCGGTCCCTCCATCGTTGCCATCCACGCGGCATAATCTGCATAAGGTTCGTGGGGCTGGCCGTCGGCATCCAGCATCTCATCAAAAAACATAGACGATCTCCGTTCCTCGCGCGCGGTCCCGGGCGGTCAATGCCGCATCACGCCAAATCCCTGTAATGCGCCAGTGCCTGGACAAGCCGCGCAGTGCTCAAACGAACGGGGTCGGCTGCCGGATGGGTGTTCCGGACAGACATAATCAAGGCAAGCCTATTGCCTCGAAGGCAGGATCGTTCGATTGCGGGGTGAAATTCTCTGAGGTGCCGTGGCACCGATCTCTCCATAACCCCGGAGCGTGGCAAATTATTACCCGATATGGGCTTTTCAGGCAAGGCTTGACCTGCTCAAGAGGTTTTTTCGATGATCGAGGGACGTGGCTAGCCGCGATCCGGAAACACGCTCGCACCCTCGACGCGCAGGTATTGAGCGCCATCGCCAAACGGCTCGAACAACACCCGCTCGACCCCCGTCAACCAAGCCTGTGAGCCGGTTGCGAGGATCTCGCGCGCCAGACCCTCACGCCTTGTCGCGTCGAGATGGGCACAGGCCTCATCGAACAATAAGAGCGGCGCGATCGCATTGCGCTGCGCCAACACACGCGCCTGCGCCAACGCGAGGGTCAGGATCAGGGCCTTCTGCTCGCCAGTCGAGCAATCGCCCGCCGGTTGATCCTTGTCACGATGGCGGGTCACCAGTTCGGTCCGGTGCGGACCCCGCGTCAAGGTGCGCCCAACGGCGCCGTCGCGGCTGCGCCCGTCGCGCAAGGCCCGGACAAACCTGTCCTCCGCATCGGGCACCGAAACGCCCGACGCCAGATCGGATTCGACAGCGCCGTCCAAGGCAAGATCGGCCTGTGGGAAGGCACCTTCGGGGCGCGCATCGATTTCAGCCTGCAGCCGGATCAGCGCCTCCAGCCGCGCTGCCGCAACGGCGACCCCGTGTCCGGCCATTTCAGTCTCCAGCGCATCGACCCAGACCGGATCGGCGCGCCCATCATCGAGCAGGCGCTGACGCCGGACCCTTGTCTTCTCATAGGCCGTCGCGGCTTCGGCGTGGGCCGGATCGGCGGCATAGACCAGCCGGTCGAAGAATTTCAGCCGATCAGCGCGTGGACCCGCGAACAGCCGGTCTTGGGCTGGTGTCAACCAGATCATCGGGATCAGGCGCGACAGCTCGACCTGTTGGGCTGGGTCGCCATCAATACGGGTTTCACGCCGGCCGCCAGCGCGCGCGCCAACCCCGAGTTTGAAATCGCCGGAAAACGTCTCAATTTCAGCAAACACGCCCCAGGCCGGCGCGGATACCCCATCCAGCTTTCGCGCGACGCCATCGGCGCCAGCCGAGCGCAGGCCGCGCCCGGGCGCCAGAAACGACAGGGCTTCAAGCAAATTGGTCTTGCCCGAGCCATTCTCGCCATACAGCGCGACAGGGCGTGCATCGATTTCAAGGTCGAGGGCCGGATAGCAGCGAAAATCGGTAAGCCGCAAACGACGAACCGCCGCCGGGATGGCCGGCGGCGGTGAGTTCACATCGTCTGTGTCGGCCGGTTTGCTCACACCCGCAGCGGCATCAACACGTAAAGCGCATCCGGATCACCGCTATCGGTCACCAGGGCTGGTGACGCGGCATCGGCAAAATGAAACTGCGCCTGGTCGCCTTCGATCTGCGAAGCGACATCCAGCATGTAGCGGGCATTGAAGCCGATCGAGAAGCCTTCATCGGTGTAGGAGACGGCCAATTCTTCCTCGGCCTGTCCGCTCTCCGGATTATTCACCGCAAGAACCAGCGTATCCTCACCAAGCGAGAGCTTCACCGAACGTGACTTCTCCATCGAAATGGTCGCAACCCGGTCAACCGCCTCGGCGAAACGCTTGTTCTCGACCGACATCATGCGCGTATTGCCGCGCGGAATGACGCGCTCGTAATCGGGGAAAGCCCCGTCGATCAGTTTCGACGTCAAGACGGCATTGCCAAGCCGGAAGCGGATCTTGCCCTCCGAGACCGAGACTTCGACATCCTCGCTGGCGTCTTCGAGCAGACGGCGAATTTCCTGCACCGTCTTGCGTGGCACGATCACGCCGGGCATGCCGGCCGCACCATCGGGCAGATCAACTTCCGCCAGTGCCAGCCGCACGCCATCGGTGGCGACAGCGCGCAAAGTCTTGCGGCCGGCCTGTTCGGAGGCGTGCAGATGAATCCCGTTGAGATAATACCGGGTCTCTTCGGTCGAGATCGCAAAGCGGGTCTTGTCGATCAATCGGGCGAGCTGCGCTGCGGGCAGCGAGAAGCTGTGTTCGAGATCCTCCGTCGGCATCACCGGGAAATCACCAGGCGGCAAGGACGGCAGCGAGAAATTGGAGCGCCCGGCCTTCAGGATCAGACGCGGATCTTCGCCGGTCATTTCCAACGTCACATCGGCACCATCAGGCAGCTTGCGCGTAATGTCGTAGAGCGTGTGAGCCGGCGCAGTGACCATGCCCTCGCCGTCGCAACGCGCTTCTGCCGTCTCAAGAATTTCGATATCAAGGTCCGTGGCCGCGAAACTCGCGCCATTGGGACCTGCCGAAATCAGCACATTCGAGAGGATGGGAATCGTATTGCGCTTTTCGACCACGGCCTGAACATGGCCCAAGGCCTTGAGGAGCGTGGCGCGCTCGATCGTCAGCTTCATATCTCGCGTTCCGCTTTGACGTCTTCATGAGCCGGTGGCGCGCTGGCAAATCAGCCGACACCGAAAAGGTTGGGTAAAAGAGGATACATGAAAAATTGCATTCGCAAGAGAATTATCCAGCGAATCGCGATTTTCCGGTCAGATTCAGTCCCGCAATTCCCGGGTCAGACAATCAATGTCGTGACCGATCGCATCGCCGGATTCAATCATGGCGATGATCTTGTTGACCGCGTGGATCACGGTCGAATGGTCGCGGCCGCCGAAGCGGCGCCCAATATCCGGCAATGAACGCGTCGTCAGCGTTTTGGCGAGATACATCGCCACATGTCGCGGACGCACCACGCTCTGGGTCCGGCGTTTGGAACAGATGTCTGTCGTGGTGACCCCGAAATGGGCCGCAACAGCTTTCTGGATCTCGTCGACGGTCAGGCGCTTTTCCGCGCTCAGCGATAATTCGCGCAGCGCCGTCGAAACCGCCTCCATCGTCACCGGCAGACCCAGCAGAGCCGTGCGGCAAATGACGTTGTTGAGGACGCCTTCCAGTTCGCGCGGTCCGGTCGTGATCCGGGCAGCGAGGAAATCGCGCACTGGCTCGGAGACGGACAAGACCGGGTAATGGCCTTTCGCTTGGGCGATCTTGCAATCGAGAATCTGGCGGCGCAGGTCGAGATCGGGCTTGCTCAGCGGGCAGGCCAGACCGCCGGTCAGCAGCGACCGCAAGCGGTCATCGGCTATCGCCAGTTCTGAAGGCGGTCGGTGCGACGCGAGCACCACCTGCTTGTTCTCGGCGATCAGGGCCGCGATGGTGTGAAGGAACTCATCCTCGGTCTTTGGCTTGCCGGCGATAAAGTGAACATCATCGATCAGCAGGAAATCAACGCCGCGCACCGTCTCCTTGAAAGTGATGGTATCGCGCGCCCGCATCGCGGTGACAAACCCAGAGAGAAACTCCTCGGCCGTCAGATACAGCGCCTTGCGGCGGGTGGGGCCGTGGGTCACCGCGCTGGCGACGGCATGCATCAAATGCGTCTTGCCGACACCGTAATCGCCATAAAAGAAAACCGGATTGAAGGGCGGCGTCGCAGCGGAAACAATACTGCGCGCTGCCGCGGCGGCCACTTCATTGGCCGGACCAACGCGGAAGGACTCGAAGGTGAAACGCGATTCAGTGGTTGCTTCACGGCCTGGCTTCGGCGCCGGGACCCGCCCGCTCGATGCGATGGGCGAAGCGGCGGGCGCTGTGATGACCGGTGCCACGTCCGATTGTGGTTCAAGCTGACCGTCAGCCAACACCAACAGGTCGCGGCGGATACAATCGAGTTCAGCCCAAATCGCGCGAATTCGCGCCCCGGCATGATCTTCAATCCAGTCGCGATTGAACGTGCTTGGCGCGAGGACAATGATGGCGCCCGCATCCGACAGACGGACGCGCAAACGGGCAATTTCCTGGGAATAAAGCGCATCGCCAAATTCGACCCGCAAACGGGCCCGAACGGCACGCCAGATCGCGGAAATTTCGGTCGCGCCCTGGGCGTCAAAAGCCGCCATTTTTGTCTCGGAAACTGCCAGTTTTTTATACGCCATCGTCCGCCACACTTCTAATTTGCCCCACGTCGAGGTGAGAGCCAGGTGTTTGTTATTGTGGCGCAATTTCCCCCATCACGACACGCCGCCCTGCCGTGTCGCCCCCGGAATATTATCCGCTTGGGATTGTTCGCCCTCAGAAGCTCAGAGGTTACTGTTTCCCTAATGAGGGTCAACAGGATTCAGCGCCAAGATTCCGAGATTCTTCGCTTGACACGGGAAATGTGTGACCGGGTCGAAGCTTGGCAAATGCTATTAAATTTTTCGTCGACAAATGGTTCAAATTCACCACAAAAACCCCCCTCGTCCAGGGCTTTGCGTCGCACAAAACTTGCTGCAAAAACAGCTCCGTATCAGGAATATAATATGAGCGGCGCAGCGGCATATTTGTCCGACGGGCAATTCAGGCCTTTGGAATATAAGTCAAAAAAATACGCCCGGGACGCGAGTCCCGGGCGTATTTGAATTCATACGGCAATGCCGCGAAATCAGGCCGCCATGGCCTTTACGCGGGCCGACAGGCGCGAGACTTTGCGTGAGCTGGTGTTCTTGTGAAACACGCCCTTGCTGACAGCGCGCATCATTTCTGATTCCGCGGTCACCAGCGCGGCTTTCGCCACGGCCTGATCGCCAGCGGCGATCGCAAGTTCGACCTTCTTGACGTAGGTCCGCACGCGCGAGCGACGTGCTTTGTTAACGGCTGTGCGGCGCGCAATCTTGCGGACCATCTTCTTGGCCGAGCTTGTATTGGCCATGGGTTCTAACCTCTTCATGCGACCGGGACCAAAGCCCGATTAAATCCGTGAGCGGCGGCGTATAGGCCCTAGAAGCCGGGGCGTCAACTGCCCCAGCCGCCACTCGGCCTAACGATGCTTGAAATGTGCAGCGCGCTTCTCTGCAAAGGCCGACATGCCCTCACGTTGATCTTCCAGCGCGAATTGCGACTGGAACACGCGGCGCTCGAAACGAACGCCTTCCGTGAGCCCGATTTCGAAGGCACGATTGATCGATTCCTTCGTCATCATCGCGACCGGCAGTGATTTGACGGCGATCGCCTCAGCCGCTTCCATCGCGACGTCCAGCAAGTCTTCGGACGGCACGATGCGCGAAACCAGACCGGCGCGCTCGGCTTCCTCAGCATCCATCATCCGCCCGGTCAGGCACATATCCATCGCCTTCGCCTTGCCAATGGCGCGCGGCAGACGCTGGGTGCCGCCAGAGCCTGGCATCACGCCGAGATTGATCTCCGGCTGACCGAATTTCGCCGTCTGCGAAGCGATGATGAAATCGCACATCATCGCGATCTCACAGCCGCCACCGAGCGCATAGCCCGACACAGCGGCAATGATCGGCTTGCGGAAGCGGGCCACCGCCTCCCAAGTCTCGGCGAAGGGGTCGTGCATGTAGAGGCCAACGAAGTCGCGGGCCTGCAATTCCTTGATATCGGCCCCGGCTGCGAAGGCCTTCTTCGACCCGGTCAACACGACGCAGCCAATCCCGCCATCCTTTTCGAAGATGTCGAGGGCAGCTGCCAGTTCCGTCGTCAATTCATCGCACAACGCGTTGAGTGCCTCAGGACGCGAGAAGGCGATCACCCCGACGCGACCTTCGGTCTTTACCTGAATCGTCTTGTAGGCCATGTCGGCACTCCGTCTGGCGGCGCGGGGTCTCCGCGCAAAAAAATCGCGCCGCTATAACGCAGTCCGGCCTGCCGGTCGATACCAGTGACAGCGCGAGAGTCAGGCAACAAACTGCAAGCTATTGCCGGTCCACGATAATGCCGGATTCGCGCAATAATTCCACGACACCGTTTTCGCCGCTGAGGTGGGCAGCACCCACTGCGACGAAGACCGTACCTTCGCCGTCGAGCAGCGCCTGGATTTGCGGAACCCAGTCACGATTGCGTTGAACAATCACAGCCTCATACACCTCAGGTGTTTGCTCACGCATTTCGTCGTTCACGATCCGGTCGATTGTCTCGACATCGCCTGCGGCCCATGCGCGAACCATCTCGTCGAGCATGTCCGGGGTGCGTTCCATCTCACGCAAGCCTTCGGCAAAACCGCGCACCTGCACCTCGTCCGGCTGGTCGGCAAGAACGCGGACCTGTTGTTCGGCGGTCTCGAAATAGCCGACCTCGGTCCCGGTCCCGGCAATCGAGGCCAGCAGCGCTTTCTCGACTCCAGCCTCGGGATCGAGTCCCAGGGCCTGCATCTGGGCCACTGCGAGGACGATCTGTGCCAACCAGGGGCGCATCGGATCGAGCATTTCCGGTGTGGCCCCGACGGTCGGTGCGACGGTCGCCAACAGAGCCGTCGCCTCGGCGTCGAGCATTGAAGACAGCGTCACACCCTGCGGGTTCAATCCGAGCTGGAAGACCAGTGCCTGTATCTCGGCCTGGGCTTCAGGGCTCTGTACGTCAGCTTCCAGATACACCGTGTCGGCGCTCGCCAAATCGGCGCGGATGGCATCGGATTCCCAATTCAGGCTGGGCGGCAGGATGTGGAATGTGCCGAACAGATAGATATCGGAGTCGGCGTCAGACAAATGCCAGATCGCCGGCGTCGCCTGCACCTCGGAATAATCGGCCAATTGGGCCTGCGCAGAACTGACGGCGCCGGAAACGGCGAGGCCAGCGGCGAGAAGCATCGCGGCGCAGGTCGACACCCATTGGTGAGGGCGGATAATGGACTGACTCATTCGTTCGGGCTCCCGGGTAAATTCGTGTTGTCTTGGGGATAGTAGCCACATCCGCCAAAATTGAGGCGAGGGACTATCGTGTCGGTCGTCCCGCGCTAGCGTTGGCAGTCGGGGCAATAGAAAGTCGAGCGGCCCGCCTGGACAATACGCCGAATTTCGCCCTCGCATTGCGGCGTTGAACACGCCGCCCCGGCGCGGCCATAGGCGCTGAACCGGTGCTGGAAATACCCAAGAGCCCCGTCAACACCGGCGAAGTCCTTCAGCGTCGAGCCGCCCGCCGCAATCGCTTCATTGATCACATCACGAACCGCAATCGCCAGCCGCTCTGCCCGGACGCCGGGAATATTGCGCGCCTCGCGCAACGGGCTGATGGCGGCACGGTGCAGGGCTTCGCAGACGTAGATATTGCCCAGTCCGGCGACGACACGCTGGTCGAGCAGGGCCGATTTGATCGGGGTCCGCTTGCCGGCCAGCGCCTCGCCCAAAGCGGCACCGGAAAAGGCATTCGAATTCGGCTCCGGGCCAAGCCCGGCCAGATTGGGCTGTTCCGCTTCGCGGGCCGTCTCGAACATCAACATGAAGCCAAACCTGCGCGGGTCATTATAGCGCACGGTGACCCCGCCTTCGATCTCGAACACGATGTGATCATGTTTCGGATTGGCGGGCGCTGCGTGGACAAAATCACCGGGCTGCTGCGTCGCTGCTTCGGCCTCGATCGAGAACCGGCCCGACATGCCCAGATGGACCAGCAAGGTCTCGCCGCCGGTCAGTCGCAGCAGAAGATATTTCGCGCGCCGATCGATGCGCTCGACCCGGCGCCCGGCCAAGCGTTCGGCCATTCGCTCCGGAAATGGGAAGCGCAGATTGGGCCGGTTGAGACTGGCGCGCTCGATCACACGCCCCTGCAGCGCAGGAATGAGCCCGGTCCGGACGGTTTCCACTTCAGGAAGTTCGGGCACCTGCGCTCCTGTTCAGCTTGCTGCCGGGCTGGTTCGCCCAGCGCGATGGGCCTGTTTCGCATCCCTTGGCGCTGCCAGCGCAATCTCCTGCCAGCAGCTTATGCATAGCTGGCCACAGCGCTGTGGCGGGAGCAAGCTTGGCCTGCGGCATCACGGACCGCCGAGGCCGCTTTGCCTGAAGGCCCGCTTCACATATTGTCGCGCCCATGAGCAAGACCTCCCAACCCGCCGCGCCCGACGCAACCGTCCCCTTCGGCTTCGAAGACGTTGACCGCACCGAAAAGGCTGGCCTGGTTCGCGGCGTGTTTGACCGGTCCGCGCGCCGCTATGATCTGATGAATGATCTGATGTCGCTGGGCGTACATCGCGCCTGGAAAGACATGGTGATGACCCGCGCCAACCCACAGCCCGGCGAATGGCTGCTCGACGTCGCCGGCGGCACGGGCGATCTGGCGCGCAGCTTCCTGACCAAGGCCGACAGGGCGGGCAAGCGCCGCGCTGATCCGCGCCAAGCCGAAGCGGTCGTTCTCGACATCAATGAGCAAATGCTGCGGGCGGGCGTCAAACGCGGTGTTGAAGCGAGCCAATCGGGCCGGATCCAGTGGGTGACCGGCAATGCCGAATGCCTGCCGCTTCGCGATCACTGCGTCGATTGCGTCACGATCTCGACCGGCATCCGCAATGTCACCGACCGCGCGGCTGCGCTGGCGGATATGCGGCGCGTGCTGAAACCGGGCGGACGCTTTTTGTGTCTGGAATTTTCACGCCCGACCAGCCGCGCTTGGGAAAAACTCTACGATGCCTGGTCGTTCAATGTGATGCCGGAACTGGGCGAGCATGTCGCCAAGGACCGTGCCAGCTATCAATACCTGGTTGAATCGATCCGCCGCTTCCCGGACCAGGAGAGCTTCGCCGCAGAATTGCGCCAAGCCGGTTTCTGCCAGGTCGGCTACACGAATTTATCCGGCGGGATCGCTGCGCTTCACACCGGCTGGGCCTGATCACCGGGCGACACTCGCGCTGCACGGCTCGCCAGGATCCACGCCTGTGCTTGGGCGAGGCTGTTGAACAATTTCAACCCCGCAGGATAATCGCCCGCGCCCAGCCCAATCCAATATTCGACCAGCGGCCGCCGCATCGGATCGGAACAGACCTGTGCGCTCAAGGTTGGCTTGCCGCCATAGGCCGCGCGCAAGACCTCGCCCAAATCGGCTTTCGCTGCCTGAACCGTCGCGACGTCGAGGTCACCCAACATGCCGTCGCTATAATCGATGATCCGGTCCCAATGCGGCGTCCATTCGGGCAAGGCGACCGTTTGCTTCAACATGTCCACCGCATCGGAAATCCGCAGAGGTCCGTGAAACGTAGTCAGGGCCCACCGATTGTCGAAATCATACTCAATCGTGTGACGCATTATCAAACTTGGCTCCTACCAGAGTCTAACTTGTGGTTGGCCCGGCGCAAGAGAACCGCACTTCAACATACACCGCGACTTCACGCCGCCCTCGCCAAGCGTGACGCCGCCCTCTAAACAGCTGCCAATATGTTTGCGACCCTCGCCTCCTTCGCGCGATTGCTGCGTGCCCTGCTGACGCTGGTGCGCCACGACGCCATCCTCCCTGCCGAGTATCAGGGCCTCTATCCAGCCCCGGCGCGGCTGGCCGGACGGATCGCGCGCCTGTTTGCGCGCCGCGACAATGAGGCCAATCCCGGAGAGCGGCTGGCGCGGGCGCTGGAACGGCTCGGCCCCTCCTATGTCAAATTCGGCCAGATCCTCGCCACGCGCGGCGATGTGATCGGCGAGCGTTTCGCACGTGGCCTGTCACGGCTACAGGATCGGATGCCCGCCTTCGACGACGACGAAGCGCGCGCCATCATCGCGGCCGAGCTGGGCGCCCCGGTCGAGGCCATATTCGCTGAATTCGGGCCGGCGATTGCTGCAGCCTCGATCGCCCAAGTGCACCGGGCCCGCACGCCTGGCGGTGTTGATGTCGCCGTCAAGGTTCTGCGCCCGGACATCGAACAACGCATCGCCCGCGATATCCGCACGCTCTCGCTCGGCGCTGCGCTGGCAGAGAAGCTAGCCCCGGCCAGCCGCCGACTGGAGCCGCGCAAATTCGTCGCCACGGTCGCCCGGTCCTTGAGTTTCGAGACCGATTTGCGGCTCGAAGCGGCCGCCGCGTCGGAATTGTCTGAGGCCGCCTCGGCCGTCGAGCATTATCGCATTCCCGAGGTCGAGTGGACGCTGTCCTCGAAGCGTATCCTGACGACGCGCTGGGTTGAGGGCGCACCGCTCAGTGATCTTGCCCAAGTCGATGCCTTGGGCCTCGACCGTGCCGCGCTGGCGACCACTCTGACGCGGGCCTTCCTGGGAACAGCGCTGGATCGCGGCGTGTTTCATGCCGACATGCATGCCGGCAATCTCTTCGCCAGCGCCAAGGGCGATCTCTGGGCCGTGGATTTCGGCATTATGGGCCGGATCGGCAGGCCGGAGCGCCGCTTCCTCGCTCTGATCCTGCACGGCTTCCTGACCCGCGATTACACCGCCGCCGCACGGGCGCATTTCGCCGCGGGATACGTCCCGGACAAGCATGCTATTGCTGATTTTGCCAGCGCCCTGCGCGCGGTGGGTGAGCCGATTTTCGGCAAGCGGGCCGACGAAGTCCCGATGTCACAAGTCCTGATGCAGCTGTTCGAAATCACCGACCTGTTCGACATGCGCCTGCGCCCTGAGCTCGTGATGCTGCAAAAGACCATGGTCCAGTGCGAAGGCGTCGCCCGATCCCTCGATCCGCAACACAATATGTGGGCCGCCGCCACCCCCGTGGTGGAGGCCTGGATGAAGCGGGAACTGGGTCCGGAAGGCAAAATCCGTGACTTCACCGAGGATGTGCAACGTCTCTACGTCTCGCTGCGTCACCTGCCCGACGCGATCGAGGACTGGACCGAGATCGGCGCCAAGTTGAAATCAGGTGAGCTGCAATTATCGCCGCCGCCAAAGACCGCCTGGACCATCCGGCTGGTTTGGCTGGCCGTCGCTGCCGTAGCAGGCGCTGCGCTGATGTCAGCGTTTTCCTAAAATTCATCGCGAGCGCGATACGGTCCAGTAATATTCTTGTGTTTTAGTCTCGTCATGACCTTGAACAAAAAACCTACTCCCGAACAGTTTCAGATGCAGCGCGAGTTTTTCCGGATTGACGAAAAAACCGTCGCGCGGATGCACACGCTGAAACCACGCGTCATGGCTTTTACCGCCGAGACGCTGCAAACCTTGTTCGATCACCTCGCCTCCAATCCGGAAGTCGGCGATTATTTCGAGAGCGCTGACAATACGCGCTATCTTCGCGATGGCATGCTGGCCCATTGCGATCTGGTATTTTCGGCGCGGTTCGATGCGAAATATTATGACGCGGTCGATCAGATGGGCTTGCGCCACAGCAAGCTGGATTACCCGTCGCACGCCTATTCCTCGGCCTACGCCAATCTGCTGACCGGCATCATGCGCCTCGGCCTTGCGGCCGACCGCTCACTCGACGCCGACGATCTGTCGGTGATCACCCGGCTTTCGATCTACGACATGGAATTGACGATCGCCGCCTTTTTCCGGCACCAGCTGATCAAGCAGGCCGCGCTGAACGCCGATACTGAAAAAGTGCGGGAAATGATGAGCCAGCAGCGCCTCGCCGGCTGACCGGCGGGCGTCTGCATCATCCGCACATGCGGCCGCGACCAACCTGAGACCCGACAAGGGGCTTGGGGTTTTCACCGCGAACAGCTAGTAACTCCTCAGGTCTGTCTGGGAGTATGGGCGTGTCCGACAAACGGATTCTTCTGATCATCGGGGGCGGAATTGCCGCCTATAAAAGCCTCGAACTGATCCGCGAATTGCGGCGCCGCAGCATTGGCTCGCGCTGCATTCTCACCGCCGCAGGCGCTGAATTCGTCACCCCGCTCAGCGTGTCAGCGCTGTCGGGCGAACGCGTTTTCAGCGCGCTCTTCGACCTCACCGACGAGGCGGAGATGGGCCATATTCAGCTCTCGCGCTCAGCCGATCTCGTTGTCGTCGCGCCGGCGACCGCCGATCTGATGGCCAAAGCCGCCCAGGGCTTGGCCAATGATCTGGCCACCACGACGCTGCTGGCGACCGACAAGCCGGTGTTGATGGCCCCAGCGATGAATGTCCGGATGTGGCAACACAAGGCCACCCAGCGCAATCTGGCGACCCTGAAACAGGACGGGGTGCACTTCGTCGGTCCCGATGATGGCGAAATGGCCTGCGGCGAATTCGGTCCGGGCCGGATGGCCGAACCGGTCGCGATCGCCGACGCCATTGAGGGCTTGCTGCATGTCTGAGCCGCTATCCGGCCGGCATGTCCTGATCACCGCCGGCCCCACCCGCGAACCGATTGACCCGGTCCGTTATATTTCCAACCATTCCTCCGGCCAGCAGGGCTATGCCATCGCCGAGGCGTGTGCCGCGCTTGGTGCGCGTGTGACGCTGGTCTCCGGACCGACGGCGCTGCCGGGCCCTGCCGGCATTGTGACCATCAGGATCGAGACGGCCCTGCAAATGCTCGCCGCCGTCGAGACCGCCTTGCCGGCCGATGTCTTCATCGCCGTCGCCGCCGTCGCCGACTGGCGCCCTGCGGCACCCTCGGACACCAAGATCAAGGCCGATAAATCGAACCTCTCCACGCTGCAACTGGTGGAAAACCCCGACATTCTCAAAACAATCAGCCAGCTCGCCAATGGCCGCCCCGGCCTGGTGATCGGTTTCGCCGCCGAGACCCATGAGGTCGAAGCCTTCGCTACCGCCAAGCGGGTTCGCAAGGGCTGCGACTGGATCGTCGCCAATGACGTGTCCGGCGATGTGATGGGCGGGACCGAGAACGCTGTAACCCTGGTCACACCCGTAGGGCAGGAACGCTGGGAGCGAGCCCCCAAGGCCGAGATCGCGGCCCGGCTCGCCGCCCGCATCGCCGAAGCCCTGTAGTCGCCGGTTTTCCCCAGCCGCGATGCCAGCCGGACTGGTCAGAGGGCGTCGGGCAGGCTTCAATCACACCCTCAGCCAGACGCGCCGGACCCGTGCCATGAAAACCATCCACGTCCAGATCAAGCCCTTGCCGCATTATGAGGGCCTGGCCCTGCCAGCCTATGAGACGCCGCAATCGGCCGGCATGGATCTGCGCGCCGCCGTTCCGGCCGACGAGCCGATCATCATTCCGCATGGCGAGTGGCGACTGGTACCGGTGGGCATCTCCATCGCCCTACCCGAGGGCTATGAAGCGCAAGTGCGGCCGCGCTCCGGCCTCGCGGCCAAAAAGGGGATTTCCTGCGTCAATTCTCCCGGCACGGTCGATGCCGATTATCGCGGCGAAATCCGGGTTAATCTGATCAATCACGGCCCAGAAGATTTCGTCATCAATCGCGGCGACCGCATCGCGCAAATGGTGATCGCACCGGTGATGCAGGCGCTCTGGCTGGTCACAGACGAGCTGGGCGAAACCCAGCGCGGCACTGGTGGTTTCGGCTCCACAGGCGTCTGACACCGCCCGCAGGCACGGCATTCTTGCTGACAGGGCGGGCGCGACAGACTAAAGCTGCACCCCTCGCCATTCAGGGACTGCCCCATGACCAAAACACCCGGCCGCGGCCGCGTCTATGCCTCCATCGCCGACACGGTTGGCGATACGCCGCTCGTCGAGCTCGCCAAACTGGGCAAGGCGCATGGCGCAAAGGGCCGTATTCTCGCCAAACTGGAATTTTTCAACCCGCTCTCCAGCGTCAAGGACCGGATTGGCGTCGCGATGATCGATGCGCTGGAAGCCGCCGGCAAGCTGGGCAAGGGCAGCGTTATGGTCGAGCCAACCTCGGGCAATACCGGCATCGGCCTGGCTTTCGTCGCCGCCGCACGCGGCCACCGCCTGATCCTGACCATGCCCGACAGCATGTCGATCGAACGCCGCAAGCTGCTGACCTATCTCGGCGCCGAACTGGTGCTGACCGAGGCTGCCAAGGGCCTGAATGGCGCTATCGCCAAAGCCCAAGCCATCATCGACGCTACGCCCGGCGCCATCATGCCGAGCCAGTTCACCAACCCGGTCAATCCGGAGATCCACCGCCAGACCACTGCGCTGGAAATCTGGAATGACACCGATGGCGGCGTCGATGTCTTCATCGCCGGTGTCGGCACGGGCGGCACGCTGACCGGCGTCGCCTCGGTACTGAAAGCGAAAAAGCCCGGCGTGCGCATCGTCGCCGTCGAACCCGCCGACAGCCCGGTCATCTCCGGCGGCTCTCCGGGACCCCACAAAATCCAAGGCATCGGCGCCGGCTTCATTCCCGAAAATCTCGACGTCTCGCTGGTCGATGAAGCTGTCCAGGTCACCAATGACCAGGCCTTCGCCATGGCCCGCGAACTGGCCCGTACCGAGGGCGTGCCGGGCGGAATTTCATCGGGGGCGGCTGTGTACGCGGCCCTGGAAGTCGCCAAGCGCGCCGACATGGCCGGCAAGACGATTGTGGTGATTCTGGCGAGCTCAGCCGAGCGCTATATCTCGACGGCGTTGTTTGAAGACTGAGCCATCACACTCATCGGCACCGGGTCACAGAAACTCTTCACGTCGAAGATCCGCGCGTCGCAGATGATATCGCCCGGGGTGAGTGGCCGCGATAATTCCAGGCCTTCCAGGGTGCGGGCGCGGGAGAGGGCGACATAGGCTTGGCCGTGGGCGAAGAGGCGGCGGGCGAGGTCGAGATAGACTTTGTCGAGGGTAAGGCCCTGGGCCTTGTGGATGGTCATCGCCCAGGCCAGACGCAGCGGATATTGCGTGAAAGCGCCGGCGGTGGTCTTGGTCAGGGCGCGCGAAGCCTCGTCATAGGCGTAGGCATTGCGCTCCCACTTGGCCGGCTCGATCGCCCAGACATTCTCGCCGATACGCACCCGCACCGCCTTCTCGTCAAAGCCGTCGACCTCGGCCAGCGTGCCATTGACCCAGCGCCCCTGCGGATCATTGCGCGTCATCATCACGCGGGCGCCAATCTTGAGCACCAGCGGCTCCTCGGCCGGGAAGAGACGCTGGTCAAACTGGCCCTCGACCTTGGCGTTGAAGGCATGCGGCGAAGTCGGCAGGCCCTCAAGGCGGGCGTTGTTGATGCGGAAGGCGGTCTCATTGGTCGCCGTCAACACGACATGGCTCAGGCTGGCCTCCAGCCCGGAGCGGCCGGTGACGCGTTCATTGAGCCGCTCGGCCTCGTCGGCGCGGACATCGCCCTCGCGGACCACATTGAGCAGATGGATGAAATCCTCATCGGTCTGACGGAAAACTTCCTCCAGCTCGACCAGCGCAAAGCCGGCCTCGCGAAAGCATTGCGGGTTGAAGAAGAAGGGGCCGCCATGGGTGGATTCGAGATATTCCGCCTCGCCGCCCTGCACCACCGGCGGCAATTGCGCCAGATCGCCGACAATCACCATCTGGACGCCGCCAAACGGTTCATTGCACTCGCGATTGAGGCGCAAGGATTGGTCAATCGCCCACATCATGTCCGAGCGCACCATCGAGATCTCGTCGATCACCAGCGTTTCCAGCGCCTTGACAACGCGGCTATGGCGCACCTTGCGGATATCGCGGCCGGTAATCAAGCGCGGCGGCAGATGGAAGAAACTATGGATCGTCTGCCCGCCCGCCTGCATTGCGGCGACGCCCGTCGGTGCCAGCACGGCGGCCTTGTTGCCGGCCTGACGCAGCAGTTCGCGCATCAAGGTCGTCTTGCCGGTGCCGGCACGGCCGGTCAGGAAGATGTTCGGCTTGTCGCGCCGCAGCCAGCCGAGCAGGTTGAGCTGGGTTTCGGAGAGCGTCGGTTCGGCGCGGGTGATGAGGGTATTGTCGGACATGGCCGCAAACTGCACTGCTTCACCGCGATACCCAAGCGATCCTGTCGGCTTGATGCAATGAAGTTGTTGTGAAACGCTCGACAACCGGAAGCGCAGACAACTCAACGACGGTCGACCATGCTGAATCTGCCATTGGGACTCCTGCTTGCGTTCACCATTCTGCAATCCGGCCCCTCAGAAACCGCCGCAATCGAGCGGGACGCTGCGGCAGATTTCGCGGAAGAATTACAGTCCAACCTCGAACTCCTGGGCGAGATCGCCGCGATGGGTGCGCGCGACCAGTATGCGCGCCGTCTGCTGCAGAGGCATTGGGCGCCGGACGGGGTCAGCGGCAGCGAACTGGAGACCTATCACGAGGCGATCTGGGCAGAGGTCACGCGCATCGATGAGGCCAACGAGGCCCGGCTCAGGCAGATCCTCGAATCGACGAGCTGGCGCCAGTTGGCGCAGCTGGATCGTGACGCCTACCAAGCAGCCTGGCTCGTGGTCCAGCATTCGCCGGATGCGGATTTCCAGGCCGAGGCGCTCCGCGAGATTGAACCGCTCGCCCGCGAAGGCCTGGTGCGTGGCTCCTCCTACGCCTTGCTGTACGACAGGGTCGCGTTGGGGCGTGGGGACAACCAGCTTTATGGCAGTCAATTGGGGTGCGTCGACGGCGAATGGGCTGTGGAGCCAATCGACGATCCCGAGCATGTCGAGGAGCGCCGGGCGCAATTCGGACTCGGTCCGATGGACGAATATGTCGCCCGCGTCATCGAACACTCTCCCGGTTGCATGACATCCTCCCAATAGCGGCTTCGCCGGTTTGGGCTTGATCAAGCTGATATCTTCGCGCACCTGTGGACCCATGAGCACCGAGATCGATATCGAACGCTTCGCGCGCCACATCGTGCTGCGCGAAGTTGGTGGCCCCGGCCAGCAGGCACTGGGCCGCGCCCGGGTGACGATTATCGGTGCCGGCGGGCTGGGCGCGCCGGCGAGCCTGTATCTGGCGGCGGCGGGTGTCGGCCAGATCACCCTGATCGACCCCGACACGGTGAGCCTCGACAATCTGCAGCGGCAAATTCTGTTTCGCACCGATGATGTCGGCCAATCCAAGGTCGAAACCGGCGCTGCCGCGCTGCAGGCGCTCAATCCGGGCACGCAGGTGAAGCCGGTCCAGACCATGCTCGATGCCGGCAATGCCTCCGAGCTGCTCGCCGGTGCCGATCTGGTGCTCGATGGCTGCGATAATTTCGAGACCCGTTTCGCGGTCAATGCCGCCAGCCGGGCGCTGGGCATGCCGCTGATCTCCGGCGCACTGGGACGTTGGGATGGCCAGGTCTCGCTGTTCAATGCCAGCCCTGACGCCCCTTGCTATCGCTGCTGGGTGCCACAAATCCCGCCCGACGCCGAAACCTGCGCCCGCATGGGTGTCGTCGGGGCGCTGACCGGCGTGATCGGCTCAATCATGGCGCTCGAAGCGATCAAACACATCTGCTCAGCCGGCGAGACCCTCGATGGCCGCATCCTACTGTTCGACGGGCTGACCATGGACAGCCGGACCGTGAAGCTGCGGCGCGATCCGGATTGTCCGGGATGCGGGACGGTTTGAGCAATACAGGCCGCCGCAGCGCTATTCTTCAACCGGCATCAGGTCCAGCGCGCCGGACACGGTCGTCTCCTCCGGCATCGGCTCATCTGCCACCAGCCTGAATTGTTCCCGTTCGGTCAGGTCAGCCCAGCTCATCCGGTCAGCCGGAGCAGGCCCGGAGTCGAGATAATCGCCCATGAAAGCCTCCATCAGGGCCAGAGTCCGGGCGAGGGAGATCGGATTATCGAGATCGTGATTGGCGCCGAAAATCTCCTGATACCGGAAGTTTGCGCCCGCGGCTTCCAACGCATCGCGCATGATTTCACTCTGTTCGAGCGGCACGGTCACATCCTGGGTGCCGTGCAGGAGCAGGATCGGTACCCGGATTTCAGCGGCGCGGCGGGCCGGTGAATTGGCGATCAGGGCCTCGGCATCGCGCTGCGGGTCGCCGATGCGCGCCTGCCAGTATTCGGTGAGCTCCGGATGCTCCTCGGCCTCCCACCGCAGCATTTCCGGCAGATCCGAAACCCCGGCAACGCTGACAGCACAGCGATACAGGTCCGGCGTCTTCAGCGCCCCCGCCAGAGCGGCATAGCCGCCATAGGAAAATCCGGCGATACAGATCCGGTCCGGATCGACCTGACCCGTCTCGATCAGCCAGCGGACACCGTCCGTGATGTCGTCCTGCATCAGCCGACCCCACTGGCCATGCCCGGCCTCGGTGAAAGTGCGGCCATAGCCGAACGAGCCCCGGAAATTCGGCTGGAAAACCATCCAGCCTTCAGACGCGAGATACTGGCTGACGAAGTCGAAGCCGAAATCATCGCGCAATTCCGGACCGCCATGCGGCATCACGACCAGCGCCGGACGCTGCGTGCCACGCCGGACGGGCCGGGTCAGATAGGCCTGGATCTCCTGCCCGTCCCGGGCCCGGTAGGTCTCTGTCGTCGCCGGACTCAGGCGGGTTTGCAGCAGAATCGGATTCTCGACCGCGATCGGTCGGATCGAGGAATCGGCAAATCGGTAGGTATAGTAACTTCCCGGCTCCTGTGGGCCCGTCACCCGCAACAGCATCGCCGCGTCGACGACCTGGACGGGAACCACGACTGCGTCCGGTTCGAAGAAGGAAGCGACCGCCCGATAGTGGGCATCGGCCCGGCGATCGAAGAAATGCGCCCGGAAACGGTCGTCGACATAGGTCGTGGCGATGATATGGCCCGAGTAGAAATCATGGATCACCGAGCGCAGATCATAGCGTGGATCCTCCCAGAACAAGTCGCCGATTGTTTCGGTTTCCAGATTATAGCGATACACTCCGCGGCGTTCCGCGCCGTCGGGCTGTACGGCGACGAGGACTTCATCGGGGTCGTCGGTATCAGCAACCCAGATGGAGTGGCGCGCCCTGTCGAGCCGGTCATCGAATTCATCCAGGGTCAGATTGTCAGTCCGGCGCCACCGGTCACCCTCGCCTTCGCGGCGGAAAATGGCCGCACGCTCATGCTGCTCATCAAGGTCGAGCCGGAACACCGCTTCGCCCGCCTCGTTGACATGCCAGCTGACAGTGGTCGGCCGGCCAGCCTCTACCCGGCGCGCTTCGCCGGTCTCGGTCGAGACCGACCACAGATCATAGGCACTGCGATACTGCGCCGCGACCAGGACTGTGCCGGGGGAATCCGGCAGCGCATGAATGATCTGGCCCGGACGCTCCCGGTCCCGCATCTCCCAGGCGCCACGCTCACCAAACAGGATGGTGCGCTGACCGGTTTCAAGATTGATCACCGCCATCCGCCAGTAGAACGGGTAATAGGGCTGCCGCCGGCTTGTCGGGCGCGGATGGCCATTGTCGACCGAAACCGAAACGGAGCCGACGATCAGCCGTCCCGGGCCGGCCCAGCTGAGCCAGAACGGCATGTCTGTGCCGACGTCGATCAGGAGGGGTTCGTCCAACTCGGGAGCGTTGAGATCGACCACCCTGATCCGGTGGAGATAATCCCGCGCCTCAAGATCATTGAGCTTGTGACGGCGCCGGGACAATGCCGTCAGCTCATCGGTCCGCTCAAGATAGGCAAGCTGACCGCCGTCTGGCGACAGCACGACCGAGCTGACAGCTTCGGGCTGAACAAGGTCGTTGATGGTGACAGGTCGCATCTGGGCAAGGGCCACGCCCTGCAGCCCCCCGATGGCCAACACCAGGATTCCGATCCATTGAATAGCGCGCATTTAGCCCCCCTAATTGCCTAAATGCTACGAATAGCCTGCAGCATGGACAATCCGCAATTGCAGATTGAGCGTAGGCGTGCATCGCCTGGCGCGGTGCAATTGCGGTCATCGCTCCATCGGATTGCCGCGCGCGGCGGTGCCTTCCTCCGGTCTCGTCGGTTCAAAACTGTCCAGATGGCCATCCATGGCGTCATCGAGGAAGGCGGATAGGTTTCGCATCATCGTGATGAACCCGGTACCGGTGCCCCAGCTGTGATCAACCTTCGGGTTCTCGAAATACCTGTATTCAGCACCCGCCGCCTCAAGCGCTCCTGCCATGCGTTGCGACTGCTCGATCGGCACGGTTTCATCGGAGGTGCCATGAAACAGAAAAACCGGGATCGTGATCCGGTCTGCCAGATAGACCGGGGAATAAGCCTGCATTTCCGCTCTGTCTGTCCGCGGATTCCCGAGCAACGACACCCAGTAATCATACACCTCATCATCAAAATCGCGTTTGAAATCCAAGAATTTGACAAAATCCGTGACCGGAGCGCCGGCCACGGCACAGCGGTAGAGATCCGGCGTCAGGGCTGCACCCGCCAGGGCGGCATAGCCGCCATAGCTAAATCCGACGATGCAAATATGCTCCGGATCAGCCATGCCTGAATCGACAACCCATTGAACGCCGTCGGTGATGTCATCCTGCATCGCGCGGCCCCACTGGCGATAGCCAGACTCGGCAAAGGTGCGGCCGAAGCCGGATGATCCGCGATAATTCGGTTGCAACACCGCGTATCCCAAGGCTGCGAGATATTGAACAACCGGATCGAATGCGAGGGTGTCCCGGGCCTCCGGACCCCCATGCGGCATGACGATCAAGGGCGTCCCGGAGGTCGCACCCACGCGCGGCGCGGTCAGATAGCCGGTGAGATCCACACCGTCACGGGCCTGATATCGAACGACCTGCGTGGGGAGCAAATCACTGATCTCCACCCGGGGATGGGTCGCGAGCAGAGGCACCACAGAGTCGTCCTGTCGATCATAAATGTAATACACGCCCGGTTCGGTCGGGCCGATCACGAAGAACAACATCCGATCGCCGCCCACGCCTACCGGGGTCACGACGACATCCTCGCCCAGAAAGTCCTCGACCTCCTTGTAGCTGCCATCAAACTCAGGATCCGCGAACTCGAAACGCAAGCGCTGATCCTGATAGGCATAGCCGAAATATTCGCCCGTATGACCACCGATCAGCGCCCGCGCGATATCGTAATCCGTTCGTACAGCGACCGGATCGAGATACTCACCCGTCCTCAGGTCAAACCGGTAAATGCCGAAAAATTCGACGCCGTCAGGGCGTGCCCGAACATAGATCTGCCCGGCAACATCGGACGGTCCGGCCCATTCGAAATCCGGCAGCCCGCCAAACAGGTCACGCGTCTGAAACGTGGTGACCCGCCGCCAGCTATCATTGCGGCCGGTCCGTGCGAAAAAGTAGAGATGCCGGCCATTTGCTGATTGATCGACTCGCATCACCGCACTGCCATTGGCCGTGAACCAGGCGACGGTATTGCTCCGGCCGTTCTCCACCTTCTCGGATGCGCCGGTCAGGATATTGACCCGATAAAGATTGTAGCTTCGCCCCTGATAGGCCGGCATCAAAATATGGTCCGGGTCATCTGGCAGTAGGTCGGTCAGTTCCGACAAATCCCGATTGCGGTAATTTCCATGCCGGTCCTCAAGCAAAACCGCTGACCGCGACATGGTTTCCCGATTGATCGAAAGGACCCGGGCCGGCGCTGGCAGCTCAACCCACTCACCGGGCCGGCGCCCCGGCAGAGAAACGGTCGTAAGCGCAGCGATCGAGATGAGAAACTGATCGTCGGTTGCCCATGCAACCCAGTAAATGCGTCTGTGACCGACATCGACCCGTTGGGCCGTCATGCCGTTATCGCCGTCGAGATCGACGAGGATTGCGCTATCCCCTTCTCCTCTGCGCTCGGCAGTCTGGACGTAGATCACATAGCGGCCGCTCGGCGACAGGGTCGCGGCCGAGTATTGCTGCGGTTCGACAACATGGCGCAGAAAATCCTGAATCCGGCCATCGCCCATTGACGGAATTCGTTGGGCTGATGCCGGGCCGGGGAGCGCGATAAGGAGGCCGACCACCGCCGCAAACGCGCAGCACCAGGCGGACCGCAGTGTGGCTCCACCCAATTTCCGACAGAAAATTCGCATAACGTCCACCCCCAGACACCCCGAGATTAAGCAGCTCGGGCAGGAGAGGCAATTCGCAATTTCAGGCTGTGCTCAATGGCGAGCGGTGATCCGCAAGGCGACCCCGATCACCAAACCGGGCACCAGACCGAACAACAGGCCCAGCAGAACGCTGCCGGTGGTCAGCGAAATGATCAGCCACAAGACCAGGCCCGCGCCAATTCCGGCGGAAATGCCCAGCGAATGACGAATACGGTAGGGGGAGGGGGTGGTCGGTGGCGGTCGGTCGAGAGGCATCATGCGGGGCACATTGAACCGCCTTGCCTTTCAGCAAGCTGGGGGCGGGTTTAATTCTTGGTCAGAATCCCCGCCCCAACGCGTCGCCCTGCTTGATTATTCGTAGGAAACCGCATTGCCAACGGCGTCATTATACAGCGTCTGCATCATGCGATCCGTGGTGATGAAACCCCAATTCCAGTCATCGTGGAAATCGGCCAGCGGCGCTGCAGCGCGCACAGCGTCCAGATCGGCGCCGCCCTCAACCAGGGTGCGAACGCGGAAGGCCGCTTCGCGCAACATGTCGAGCGAGGCCTGCAATTCGAGGCGCGTTGACAGTGGGCCATGGCCCGGAATGATCTGGGTCTCGTCATTGGCGATGGCCAGTCCGCGCTCCATGCCGGCGATATAGCCATCGACCGAACCGCCCGCCGACAGATCGATGAAGGGGAAGCGGCCAGAGAAGAAGACATCGCCCATGTGCAACACATTGGCTTCACGGAAATAGACGATGGCATCGCCATCGGTATGGGCCGCCGGGATGTGGCTGATCTCGACTGTCTGACCATTCATGTGGAAGGTCAGATCCTGGCCGAAGGTCAGGATTGGCAGAGTGCCGGGCGCATTGGCCCATTCGGCATCCGCGGCCTCAAGCCGGGCGCGGACATTGGTCTGTGCCGCGATAATGCTGCCCTCGGCGGCGAAGTGGGAATTTCCGCCAGTATGGTCGCCGTGCCAGTGGGTATTGACGATAAAGCGCGGCAACTCGCCGCCCGAAATCTCGACAATGGCGCCTTCGATCAACGCACCGGTATTGGGAAGCTGATCATCGATCAGAACAACGCCGTCCGGGCCGTTCAAGAGGCCCAGATTGCCGGCCATGTCCGTCGACAACATGAAGATGCCATCGCCCAGATCGGTGGAAGCAACACTGACGTCAGGCTGTTCCTCCTGGGTGAGAACCGTTGCCGCTTGGGCGGGCACAGTGTTGAAGGCCAGCAAGGCCGCGGCCGTGGTGATGGCAAGACGAAAGCGCATGATATCCCCTTTTCATAACTCGCCGGCCTGTCAGTCCGGCCTGTCGTCAGAGGATATAGGAGGTTTTTTCCCGTTTGCACCCCCGGCACCCGGATCGCCATTGCCGGCATCAGGGTCGGACGGCGGATGGCGGCCTCGCCAGGCACGTGATTCGAGCGCCGCGCCGACGCTAACCCCAAGCGCCAGACCGATGGCGATATTATCCATCGCGACCCCAACAGCGGTACCGATGGCAACGCCCAGCGCGAGCGCCGAGCCGGGTCTGAGTGAGCGTTTCATGGTCATCATCCCCTCGATTACGTGAATCTTTACCCCCTATTCACCGTGTCGGGCACAGGGATAGTGTGAAGGAGTATCCCATGCGCCGCCTCGCCGCCCTGTTCGCCCTGATCTGCCTTGCCGCACCGCTCCAGGCGCAGGACGCTGAGCAAGCGACGCCTTCTGGACAGGAAGTGCCGCGCTTTGTCAGCCTGAAATTCGACGTCGCCAATGGCCGCTCCGGTCCCAGCCGCGCGCATCCGGTCGCCTGGCGCTATGTCCGCGCCGGCCTGCCGATGGAAGTTATCGCCGAAACACCCGATTGGCGTCGCGTCCGCGACCCGGATGGCGAAGTGACCTGGATGCACCGATCCATCCTGTCCGGACGTCGCACTGTGATCACGACTGCCGACACCTCGCTGCGGGCCCGTGCTGACGAGGATGCCCCGGCTGAAGCCATCGCCGAGGCCGGCGTGATTCTCGCCCTGGAACGCTGCCGGACCGGCTGGTGCCGGCTGGAAGGTCAGGGATATCGCGGCTGGGCAAGGGCCGACGCCCTGTGGGGTGTCTATGCCAATGAGCGCGGCGACGCCCGAACCGACGAAAATGACGGCAGCCCCGCCTTGAGCGGCCCGGTTGCGCGTGATACCGCTCTGCCCTGATCCGCCCGGTAGTCACGCAAGACCGGGTTCCTATTCCCAGCCCGGTGGACGGCAGCGTGTGCTGCTTCCCCTGCGGCGCAGCCGATCGGTTACATGACGGAACGCCAAAGCTCATTCAGCTACGAAGACCTGATCGCCGCCGGAAATGGGGGCCTGTGGGGTCCCGACCGGTCGCGCCTGCCTGCCCCGCCCATGCTGATGATGGACCGCATCATCGAGATCAATGATGATGGCGGCGAACACGGCAAGGGCCATATTGTGGCTGAACTCGACATCAATCCAGACCTCTGGTTTTTCGATTGCCACTTCAAGGGCGACCCGGTGATGCCGGGCTGCCTCGGCCTCGACGCGATGTGGCAATTGGTCGGCTTCTTCCTGTGCTGGAAAGGCAATCCAGGCAAGGGCCGGGCCCTCGGTGTCGGTGAAGTGAAGTTCACCGGTGAGATCACGCCGGAAACGAAAAAAGTTCGCTATGTGATCGAACTGAAACGGGTGATTCAGCGCAGGCTGATCATGGCTATCGGTGATGGCCATGTCGAAGCAGACGGCAAGGTCATATATACGGCCAAAGATCTGCGCGTGGGCCTGTTTCAGCCCACTGAAGCTCAAGAAGACTGATCCAGGAGTTCGCGATGCGCCGTGTTGTCATCACCGGTCTCGGCATAATTTCTCCCATCGGGAATAATGCCGCTGACGTCACCCAATCCCTGCGCGAAGGCAAAAGTGGCATCCGCCACATGGAAAGCTTCGCGCAATATAATTTCCGCTGCCAGGTTGGCGGCAAGCCAACGGTCGATCCGGCCGAGCATGTCGACAAGCGGATTTACCGCTTCATGTCGGAAGGCGCCGGCTGGAATTATATGGCCATGGCCCAAGCCATCGAAGATTCCGGCCTGCCGGAGTCCGACGTGTCCAACACCCGCACCGGCATCATCATGGGATCCGGCGGTCCCTCGGCCGGCACGATTGTCGCCGCTGCCGATATCACCCGTGAAAAGGGGCCCAAGCGCATTGGGCCGTTCGCGGTGCCCAAAGCGATGAGCTCGACGGCTTCGGCTACTCTGGCGACACCGTTCAAGATTCTCGGCCTCAACTATTCCATCACCTCGGCCTGCACGACCTCGCTGCATTGTATTGGCGCGGCCACAGAGCAGATCCAGTGGGGCAAGCAGGACGTCATGTTCGCCGGCGGTTGCGAGGAGATCCACTGGGCCCTCTCCAACCTGTTCGACGCGATGGGCGCGATGTCGACCAAATACAATGACACGCCAGAACTCGCCTCGCGCGCCTTCGACAAGGATCGCGACGGCTTTGTCGGCGCCGGCGGTGCCGGTGTGGTCGTGCTCGAAGAATATGAACGCGCCAAGAAGCGCGGCGCGACGATCTATGCCGAAGTGACCGGCTATGGCGCCACCTCCGACGGTTTCGACATGGTCGCCCCGTCCGGCGAGGGCGCTGTGCGCTCGATGAAACTGGCGATGGAAACCGTCACCAAACCAATCGATTATCTCAACCCGCACGCCACGGCGACCCCGGTTGGCGACATCAAGGAGATGGGCGCGGTCAAGGAAGTCTTTGGCGATAATGCACCGATGATCTCTGGTACCAAGTCCATGACCGGCCACTCGCTCGGCGCCGCCGGCGTGCACGAGGCGATCTATACGCTGTTGATGATGAAAAACGGTTTCGTCGCTCCCTCGATCAATATTTTCGAGATGGACCCGGAAATCGCGGCTCTCAATCTGCCCATCGTCACGGAAACCCGCGACGCCAATCTGCAGACCGCCATGTCGAATTCCTTCGGCTTTGGCGGCACCAATGGCACCGTGGTATTCCAGAAAGTCTGATCCCCATTTCCCTGTGATAGCAGGCGAGGAGACACATGATGAGTGATAACCAATTCCCGGCCGGGAGCCTGATGAAGGGCAAACGCGGCCTGATCATGGGCGTCGCCAACAAGAACTCGATCGCTTGGGGCATTGCGCAGCAATTATCCGCCCAAGGCGCCGAGATTGCCTTCTCCTATCAGGGACAGGAATTGGAACGCCGGGTGCGGCCGCTGGTCGAGAGCCTGGGCGGCGAGCCCTTCATGGTCGCCGCCGACGTCACCGACGAAGCCTCGATGGATGCCTGTTTCAAGGCGCTGGAAGACAAGTGGGGCACGATTGATTTCCTCGTCCACGCCATCGCCTTCGCCGGCAAGGACGAGCTGGTCGGCTCCTTCACCGAGAACACCACTCGCGAAGGCTGGCGCCGGGCGCTGGAAATCTCCGCCTTCTCCTTCGTCGATGCCGGCAAGCGCGCCTCGCACATCATGCCCAATGGCGGCGCGATGATCACCCTGACCTATCTCGGCTCGGAACGCGTCGTGCCCTCCTATAATGTCATGGGCGTCGCCAAGGCGGCTCTGGAAGCCTCGATGCGCTATATGGCCCGCGATCTCGGCCCCGTCGGTATCCGCGTCAACGCCCTCTCGGCCGGGCCGATGCGCACCCTCGCCATGGCCGGCATTTCCGGCGGCAAGGCCCTGATGCGTACCGGCCGCGAATGGTCGATGATGAAGGAAGACACCAGGATGGAAGGCGTCGCCGGCGCCGCGCTCTACCTGCTCAGCGATCTCGGCCTGTCCTGCACCGCAGAGACACTCCACGTCGATGCCGGCTTCCACGCTGTGGGCGTGCCGAGCATGGAAGGCGATGACTGAGCGTCACCGCTGAATGATTGCAGACATAAACACCCCCGCCGAAGCGATTTGGCGGGGGTTTTTGTTAAGTTGCCACGATCAAATCACTTTACAGTAGAGCGAGCGTCGCTAGCCTGGCGTCATGGGAAAAGTCGTCCTCACTCAGCGCGCCGACAGCGGCTACAAAGATGTTGTCGGCAGTCATTATCACTTCCCGAAACGATATCTTCGCGCCGCTCAAGAAGCAGTTGGCGACCTTTGCTTGTTCTACGAACCGCGACGGGCGCAGGGCCGTCTTGCCTATTGGGCCGTAGCAGAAATATCCCGGGTCGAGCCAGACCTCTCACTGAGAGACCACTACTTCGCACACCTCAATAATTTTCTACCGTTTACCGATGTCGTCCCACTTCGCGCTGGCTCGGAATCTTTCTGGGAAACCAGTTTGCAAAAGCAGGATGGCTCAGTAAGTGCTGGAGGTATGGGCCATTCGGTCCGGCGCATCCCGGACCTCGAGTTCGAAACCATCTGCAATGCGGGTTTCTCCGAGGATTTGTTTCGAAAGCCCGATGAAGGGCGTCCCGGACTTTCTGATCCGCCCACAGTCTTCCGACGCCCGATGATTGAACAACTCGTCTCGCGACGCTTTCGAGACGCCGCCTTCGCGCGGATAATTCGAACCACATACGATGCCAGATGCGCCATCACCGGGCTCAAGCTGATCAATGGTGGCGGTCGCGCCGAAATGGAGGCCGCCCACATCCGGCCTGTCGCCGACGATGGGCCAGATTCAGTGCGAAACGGCCTCGCGCTCTCAAGGACCGTTCATTGGATGTTCGATCGCGGTCTTATCGCGATAGACAATGACTACCGACTCTTGAAGTCCGTAAAATACCTGCCTGAGGGATATGAGCGGCTCTTTGATCCGAGCGGATATGTCCGTGTCCCCGACAGTGAACGGCTACGACCGCACAAGACATTTCTTGAGTACCATCGGGACACATATTTTAAGGGTTAACTTGCAGGCGCCCCCCGCTCCGCCGCCACTTCAGCCCCATGACCGGCCGCAGCAGCGGCACCCGTTTCACCAGCTCATAGCCGAGCCCACAGCCGGTCACAGTCACCGCGATCAGGATCCAGAACTCGGTCCAGACACCAAAGCCCAGAGAGCCGATAAAGAAACCCCAAACCACGATGATGGTCTGGTGCAGGATGTAATAGGGGAAGACGGCTTCGGTGAGGTAGCGGCGCGCGGCATTGTCGCGATTGAGGAAGCGTCGGGCGAGGCCGAGGAGCGTCAGGATGATCGTCCAAGCGAAAACGATGCGGTCGATCCGCGCCGTCCATAGCAGGACCGGATGCGGCTCAACGGCGCTCCAGTCAGAATAGCATATGTAAAGATAGACCAGCGATAACCCAGTGATAGCTGCGCACCAGGGTAATGCGCGGTCAACAGCAGCCCAAAGCGCCTCATTCTTGGCGAAGAAATATCCGTAGAGGAGAATGGCAAAGCTATTGGCGTGATTGGCCCAGTCCCAGATCAGATTATGCGTCGTCTCAAATTGGTTGGAGAGGGTGAAGCGGATCAGCATAAAGGGCAAAACCGGCAGTGCTATCATCAGGATAGGGCCCAGAACCGGCCGCGAAAACAGCGTCCCGACAACCCGCATCGCCTTACTGTCCGCGACGCCGCGCAGCATCGGGATAAGCGGTGCCAACAGCATGGCGTAGACGAAGAGATAGGCGACATACCAGAGATGGTTCCAGGTCGGAGTCTGGATCGACCACGGCCCGTCCCAGACGAAGGCATAGCCTTGATAAAACGTCCAGAAATCCGGTCCGATCTCACCCGAACGCTGCAGTTGCACCCAGGTTTGCGGCGCGACAATCACATACATCCCGAACAAAATGACCGGAAACAGCCGCCAGAACCGGTCACCGGCAAAGCGGATAGCGCCCAGCTTGTCCGACAGAAACCGGATCGCAACACCGGAGATGAAGAACAGCAAAGGCAGCCGCCACGGGCTCGACAGCCACATCAAGGGCTCCATCGCATCATTCATATGCGTGCTCTTGGCGTGCCAGTCTTCGGTGTTGAAGAACATGCCGATATGATAAAAAATCAACAGGCCAAAAGCGATAATGCGCAACCAATCAAGATCATAGCGGCGCGTGCTGGCAGTCGGGGTCGAGGCGGTAGAAGTCATTTTGACGGGCTCCGGGATAGACAATCACGAAACCCTCATGACCAACCCCGATCCAAACCGCCAGCGCATTGGGTCCAATGCCGGACCGCAGTGACGAGTGACTGCATCCCGGGGACAAGCGGCGGCAAGCAGGGATGAACAGGACTTCCCTTTCCACGCAGCGCCGGTGCATGATTGCTCCATGACCACTCCCGCCTCCCCCCTCAATCGCGAGCATGCCATAGAACGCAAGGCCGAACGCGTCGGCATCCGCAATGCGGCCCTCGTCTGCATTGGCACGCTGCTGGTCGTCTACGTCATCAACGCGCTTTCCCTGGGCAATGAGATCGAGTGGAATCACGGTTCCGAACCGGCCTCCCTGCCCTGGGTTCAGGAAGGCACCGCAATCCTCGCCATCCTCGCTGGCCTGCCGCTAATCCTTTGGCTAGGCCAGCGTTTTCCACTGGAGCCGGGACGTTGGCGCGCCAATCTGGCGATCCATAGCGCCGGCGTGCTGGTCTACGCCCTGATCCAGGTCAATCTGATGATGACGCTACGCTTTGGTATCTGGGAAGGGATTTACGGCCACGCCTACAGCTATAACGGCTCAGCGCTGGAGATGTTTATCTATGAATTCCGCAAACAAGCCGCGACCTATCTCGGCTTTCAGCTGATCCTCGCCGCCTCGCTCGGCATCGAACAGCTCAGGCTTGAGGCCGCTGCCGCGCGCAGCGACGCCCGCACCAGTCACCGCATCACCCTGCGCTGTGGCGGCCGCGTCATGCGCCTGCCGGCCGGGGAGTTCACCAGCGCCCAGGCCGCCGGGAATTATGTTGAGGCCCGCTTCGGAACCGACTTGCATCTGGCACGCATGACGCTGACGGATCTCGAGAAACTGCTTGTCGAGGCTGGTATCGATGCGCGCCGCGTACATCGCTCCTGGCTAATCAACCACGCCTGTCTGACGCAGATTGTTCCGACCGGCGAGGGCGATGTCACCCTGACGCTCGCCGACGGCCAGAGCGTCCCCGGCAGCCGTCGCTATCGTGAGCGGCTGGAAGCGGCATAGAAAAACCCGCCGGATTGCTCCGGCGGGCTCTTCATTCAGGTCTCATTCGTCAGGTGCGAAGGAGCTTACGCCTCTGCAGCATCCGTCGCGAATTCGAGGCCGGTTTCCTGGTCGACGACTTTCATCGACAGGCGGACCTTTCCGCGATCGTCAAAGCCCAAGAGCTTGACGTAGACTTCATCGCCTTCCTTCAGCAGGTCGGACGGATGGTTCACACGCTCGGCACGAAGCTGAGACACGTGGACCAGGCCGTCTTTCGGGCCGAAGAAATTCACGAAGGCACCAAAATCCATCACCTTGACGACTTTGCCCTTGTAGATCTTGCCAGCTTCAGGCTCAGCCGTGAGGCCGATGATCCAGTCGAGCGCAGCCTTGATCGAAGCCGCATCCGAAGACGAGACCTTGATCACGCCTTCATCATTGACGTCGACCTTGGCGCCGGTTTTTTCAACGATCTCACGGATCACCTTGCCGCCGGTTCCGATAACGTCACGGATTTTGTCGGTCGGGATGGTGATGGTTTCGATACGCGGCGCAAATTCGCCGAGCTCGGACCGCGAAGTGTCGAGAGCCTTGGCCATTTCGTCGAGAATATGCAGACGGCCACCCTTCGCCTGGGCGAGGGCTGTGTGCATGATTTTCTCGTCGATACCGGCGATTTTGATGTCCATCTGAAGCGATGTGATGCCTGCAGATGTACCGGCAACCTTGAAGTCCATATCGCCGAGGTGATCTTCATCACCCAGAATGTCGGACAACACGGCAATGCCTTCAGGATCCTTGATCAGGCCCATGGCAATACCCGAAACCGGACGCGTCAGAGGCACACCGGCATCCATCATCGCCAGGGATGCACCGCAAACGGTCGCCATCGAAGACGAACCATTGGACTCGGTGATCTCGGACACGAGACGGATCGTGTAAGGAAAGTCGACATGCGATGGCAGAACTGCACGAACAGCGCGCCAGGCAAGCTTGCCATGACCGATTTCGCGACGGCCTGGAGCCAGGCGGAACGAGGTTTCGCCGACCGAGTAAGGCGGGAAATTATAATGGAGCATGAAGCGCTCCTTATAGGTGCCCGTCAGATCGTCGACGAATTGCTCATCTTCGCCGGTGCCAAGCGTGGCAACGACAAGAGCCTGGGTTTCACCGCGGGTGAACAGGGCCGAACCGTGGGTGCGGGGCAGAATGCCTGCCTCGGACACAATCGGACGGACCGTGTCGAGGGCGCGGCCATCGATACGCTTGCCGGTCTTGATGATACCGCCACGAACGATGGAAGCTTCAACGGCCTTCATCACGTCCTTGAGAACCGTGCCGGCCAAGCCGTCAGGGTTTTCTTCGGACCGGGCCAGAGCTGAGACAGCTTTCGCCTTGGCAACGCCAACGGCCGCATAACGCGCGGTCTTGTCGACATTGGTGTAAGCGGCAGCGAGCTCATCACCGATCAGCTTGCGAACCTTGGCTTCGTCGGCGGAATGATCTTCCGGCTCGTAATCCCAAGGCTCTTTCGCGGCTTTTTCAGCAAGACGGATGATCGCATCGATCACCGGCTGGAAAGCGGCATGACCGGCCATGACGGCGCCAAGCATGATCTCCTCGGAAAGCTCTTTCGCTTCCGATTCAACCATCATGACGGCATCGCCGGTACCCGCGACCACAAGGTCAAGGGCGCTGTCGACCATGTCATAGACAGGTGGATTGATGACGTATTCGCCATCGAAATAACCGACGCGAGCCGCGCCAATCGGACCCATGAAGGGCAGACCCGACAGGACCAGAGCGGCAGAAGCGCCGATCAGGCCAACAATGTCAGGATCGTTTTCCATGTCGTGCGAGAGCACGGTCAGCATCACCTGGACTTCGTTCTTGAAGCCCTTGGGGAAAAGCGGACGGATCGGACGGTCGATGAGGCGCGAGGTGAGCGTCTCTTTTTCCGACGGCCGGCCTTCACGCTTGAAGAACCCACCTGGGATCTTGCCGGCGGCAAAGGTTTTTTCCTGATAATTGACCGTGAGAGGGAAGAAGTCGGCCCCTTCCTTGACGGTCTTGACACCAACGGCGGTGGCGAGAACAGACGTCTCGCCATAGGTCACCATGACCGAGCCATTGGCTTGACGGGCTACACGCCCGGTTTCGAAAGTGAGAGGGCGGCCCTCCCACTCGATCGTTTCTTTTTGAATATCGAACATATCGTCTTTCGTACGGAGGCGGTCGCGGATCAGCGGCGCAAGCCAAGCTTCTCGATAATAGCCCGGTAACGGGCATCGTCTTTATTCTTCACATAATCGAGAAGACGGCGGCGCTGGGAGACCATTTTCAGAAGGCCGCGACGCGAATGGTTGTCCTTCTTATGGGTCTTGAAATGCTCTGTGAGGTTTGCGATCCGCTCAGTCAGGATGGCCACTTGGACCTCCGGTGAGCCGGTATCGGCAGTACCACGGGCATGCTCTGTGATGAGCGCGGATTTGCGCTCTTGCGTAATCGACATCGGGTTCTCCTAAACTCTGTCGACCCCTTACTGGGGCAAGTTGAAAACACGCACGGGCTGGAATTTTCCGGCCCGCGCCTCGCCGAGTGCCACTGCTTGCCCGTCCAGGGTCGCCAGAGCCATGAAAGAACAATCCTTGCCCGCTATTGTAAGGGGGCGCCGAAGGGCTTTCAGCTCTTGCGCTTGACGCGGGAGCAGGACGATCGACCGTCCTAGCTTCAGATTGGATGCCTCCTCGCCGGTGATGGCCAGCGCCGGGATGTCGTCCAGCGCGGTCTGTACCGGGAGCAGAGCTTCCGAAGCGGCGCCCTTATGAGCCATTTCTCGCAATCCGTCCAGCGTTGTGGATTCTGCCTCAACGAAGCACCCGACCACCAGCCGCCTCAAGGCGACAACATGGCCCTCCGTGTCAAGAGCATGGGCGAGATCTCGCGCCATGGCACGGACATAGGAGCCTTTGCCGCAGCGCATTTCAAACACGGCATGATCGGCGTCGGGACAGTCGACCAGCCCAAGTGCATCAATCCGGATCGTGCGCGCATCCAGCTCCACCTCTTCGCCGTCACGCGCCAGATCATAGGCCCGCTCCCCATTGACCCGGATCGCCGAATAGATCGGCGGGATTTGCTCAATTTCACCCGTAAAGCCCGGCAACACAGCCTCAATGGCCGCGCGGGCCGGCCGCACATCGGAGGTCGCGATCACCTTGCCCTCCGCATCGAGTGTGTCGGTGCGCTCGCCCCAGCGGACGGTGAAGCGGTAGACCTTCGCCCCCTCCATCGCGAAGGGGACCGTCTTGGTCGCCTCCCCCAGCGCAATCGGCAAAATTCCGGTTGCGAGCGGATCGAGCGTGCCGGCATGACCGGCCTTGTTGGCGTCAAACAGGCGACGGACCACCGACACGGCCTGGGTCGACGTCATGTCGAAGGGCTTGTCGAGGATCACCCAGCCATGGATGTCCTGACCCTTGTTTTTGCGAGCCATATTTGTCTCTCAATGCCGGTTGGGGGGCGGGCGCTTGATTCTGCGTTAACACCAAACTGGGCAGGCAGCAGCGGCTATGCCTTGCTGTCGTCCGCATCATCCGCGTGGAGATCGCGCAGCACTTGCGGCCGCGCCAGCAATTGATCGACATGGCTGGCCGTTTCAAAGCTGTTATCGGCGTGGAAATGCAGTTCCGGCGTAAATTTCAGCTCGATCTCGCGGCCCAGACGGCCGCGCAGAAAGCTCGCGCCGCGATTGAGCGCCTTCGCCAGAGCGGCGGGCTCGCCTGGGCCGAGCGGCGCGACATAGACTTTCGCCACGCGCAGATCGGAACTCATCCGCACTTCACTGACCGTGATCAAGGCTTTTTCGAGCTCGGGGTCGCGCAGATCACCACGCGCCAGCAGCGTCACGAGCGCGTGGCGAATGATCTCGCCCGCACGCAGCTGGCGCTGGGTCGCCGATTTCGGTTCGCGGGTTGGTTTACGGGCCATGACGCGCCTCTCCGAGGTCGGCGGCGCAGAGGTCAAATCGCTGCACCGCAAGGCGCGCGGGTTTACGCTGGTTAGTGCCTTGATGCAAGTCGCGCGCGCCAGCTGCGGGATTGCCGAAGTTTCACAATTCACGCGCCTTCGTGATCCGTCACCCGACAGATGTTACTGGCAGACGTGACCCGTCCGGGTAAAACAGAATTATTCGCGCATCGAGGGTCATGATATCCGCCAATCGACCGCCGAATGTCCGGCTGGGGGGCCGAATGGACAAAACGGGGTAGACTTATGATCAAGCTTACATTCGCCGCCATGGCGGCACTTGGCCTTACCTCAGCGGTGATGGCTGATGCCGATAGCGACCGCGCTGTCGCTGAAGCCTATCTGACTGCTTACGAGAATCAGGACTATGACACGATGCGCGCCCTCTATGCCACGGACGCCAATTTCGTGGATCCAACATCCTTCCATCTCCCGCAAATGCCGCCGATTGACTGGCAAGGCCCCGATACGATCATCGACGGGATTGCGAGCTGGGGGATATCCGGTCTGGAATACCATCTCGACCGTAGCTACACCGCCTCCGGCGCCGTGGTTTTCGATGGCAATGCCGATGTTATCTACGCGACGCCTTCGGGGCCTCGCATCTTCACTTACCCGATCGTGACAATTATCACTGTCAGCAACGGGCTCGTGGTCGAGCACCGCGACTACACCGACTACGCCAATAGCCGAGAGATCACCCCCGAAGCTACTGCGAACGACAACTAGCCGGTCGCGCCTGCGATCTTCTAACCCAATTCAAGGAACTCACCATGAAAGCTACTCTCACTGCGATCATCGCGACACTTTGCCTGGCGACCGCCGCCAACGCACAGGACATGTCAGACGCTGAACGCGTCGCCCGCGAGTACATGGAAGCCTATTCCAATATCGATTGGGACGGGATGCTCGCCCTGAGCGATGAAAATATTGTCTTCACCGACGAAACCGGAATGGGCGAAGGCGTGCCCGCCGAGGGTTATCGCGATGAAGGCATTGCCGAACGCCGCGCTTCGCTACAGGCCTTCAGCGAAGGCTCTCACCCGATCACGCTGGGCTTCCAGTGGGATACGGTATTCGAGAGCAATGGCCAGGTCGTCTTCATGGGCGAGGTCAATGCGCTCTTTCCCACCCAGGCTGAGGGCCAGCTCTTCAGTTGGCGCAGCCCGCAGGTTTCCGTCATCACCGTCCGGGACGGGAAAGTCGTCGAGCATCGCGATTTTGCCAACTACGTGAGCCCCGAACAGAGCATGGTGGCCGCACAATAGCGGCACCAACCGAGCAGACAGGAAAAAGGGCGGCCCCGATGGAGCCGCCCTTTTTTATGATTGACGATGATGCGCCGCAAACTAGCCGTTGCTCTCAAGCTTGCGTGGCACTTCGATGATCTCGAAGCACTCGATCTTGTCGCCCTTCTGGATCTCCTGATACTCGATGAAGCCCATGCCGCACTCGGTGCCGGCTTTCACTTCCTTCACTTCTTCCTTGAAGCGTTTCAGGGTCGACAGATGACCTTCGTGCACGACGGTGTCGTTGCGCAGCAGGCGAACACCACAGCCACGCTTGACGACGCCTTCGGTCACACGGCAACCGGCAGCCTTGCCAAAGCGGGTGATGTTGAAGACCTCCAGAATGTCGGCGTAACCGATGAAGTTTTCGCGCTTCTCCGGGGCCAGCATGCCCTCCATCGTATTGCGCACATCATCGATGACATCATAGATCACCGAGTAATAGCGGATTTCGACTTTTTCACGCTCGGCAAGGTCGCGAGCCTGTTTGTTGGCGCGGACGTTGAACGCGAAGATCGGCGAGCCCGATGATTTGGCCAGCAAGACGTCGCCCTCATTGACGCCGCCTGGCGCCGCGAGCACGATTTTCGCTTGGACTTCATCATTGCCAAGCCGCTGGAGCGACTGCTTGATGGCCTCGGCTGAACCCTGGACATCGGCCTTGATCAGCAGCGGCATTTCCTTGGTCTGGTTTTCCTGCAGACGCGCCATCATCAGCTCGAGCGAAGTGCCCAAGCCAACATTCTGGCTCCCCGACTCAGAGCGGGTCTTGCGCTGACGGTACATCGCGATCTCGCGAGCCCGGCTTTCATTCTCGACCACGGCAAACACTTCGCCCGGATCGGGAGCCCCATCAAGGCCCAACACTTCGACCGGAACCGACGGACCGGCTTCGGACAGGGTTTGGCCACGCTCATTGGTCAGGGCGCGCACACGGCCCCACTGGCCGCCGGCAACCAGAAGGTCACCGCGTTTCAGCGTACCGCGACGAACCAGAACGGTTGCGACAGAACCGCGACCCTTGTCGATCTTGCTTTCGATCACCACGCCTTCGGCATCGCGGTCCGGACGGGCCTTCAGGTCGAGCAATTCGGCCTGGAGCAAAATGGCATCCGTCAGCTCATCAAGACCGGTCCGCTTCTTGGCGGAGATATTGACGGACTGAACGTCGCCAGACATGGCCTCAACGACGATGTCCTGCTGCAGCAGGTCAGTGATGACTTTTTGCGGATCGGCTTCGTGCTTGTCGATCTTGTTGACCGCGACGATGATCGGAGTGCCAGCCGCCTTGGCGAATTTGATCGCCTCGATGGTCTGCGGCTTCACGGAATCGTCGGCTGCGACCACGATAATCACGATATCGGTCGCTTCGGCGCCGCGCGAACGCATTGCCGAGAAGGCCGCATGGCCTGGCGTGTCGAGGAAGGTGATCTTGTCGCCCGACTTCAACTGCACCTGGTAGGCGCCGATATGCTGGGTGATGCCACCGGCTTCGCCAGCAACGACATCGGTTGAACGCAGGGCGTCGAGCAGCGAGGTCTTGCCGTGATCGACATGACCCATGATCGCCACGACTGGTGCGCGCTTGACCTTGCTCTCTTCCGGATCGTCGATGGCGATAAAGCCGGTTTCGACATCAGATTCAGAGACCCGCTTCACCGTGTGACCGAAATCTTCGACGATCAGCTCGGCGTCATCGGCTTCCAACACGTCGTCCATACGGACCATCTGGCCCTGTTTCATCAGATATTTGATGACGTCCATCGAGCGTTCGGCCATCCGGTTAGCCAGATCGGCAACGGTGATCGATTCCGGAACGATAACTTCGCGGGAAATTTTCTCGCGCGCTGCCCCACCGTCACTGCGGCGCTGTTTTTCACGCTCGCGGGCACGGCGGACCGAAGCGAGTGAACGTTGACGGTCCTCATCACCCTCGAGGATGTTCTGGATCGTCAGCTTGCCGCGGCGGCGGCTATCAGCCTTGGCGCGGGCCGGCGTTTGTTGCTGCCCCGGCTTGACCGGACCTGCACTGACCGGTGGCCCCTTGCGTTTGACACGTCCACCCATAGCGTCGAGCGTCGCGGCCGGATCAGGCAGATCGGCCCCGTCCATCTCGCGCTGTGGACGCTTTTCGGGTGCCGGCTTGCGACGGACTTCACCATCGCCCTTTTTCGGGCCGTCATCGGCATCGCGGGAAGCATCGGCTTCAGCCAGGCGGCGCGCCTCAGCTTCCGCTTCAGCATCACGCTGCGCTTCCTTGATCTGATCGGCTTCGCGGGCCTTCAGCTGATCGAGGTTTTCACGTTCGGCATCAGCGCGTGCGGCGCGTTCGGTCTCTTCCTGCTTCTTTTTGGCGTCACGGTCAGCCGATTCAGCCCGGGCGCGTGCAACCGCCCGCTGGCGTGAAACGAGCTCTTCTTCGGACAGACCCAGCTGCCTGGCTTTCGCGGCAAGCGCGGACTCACCCTTGTTGGCGCTGCCGCCACCAGGGCCCCTCCCACCGGCTGGACCCGAGTCCTTGCCAGGCGTAACCACACGTTTTCGCTTCTTCTCAACCACCACGGCCTTCGAACGTCCGCGCGCAAAACTTTGCTGCACGGTGCCCGCACCGGGTCGTTTCAGAGAGAGCGGCCGGCGGCCGGAGGAATTATTGTCGTCTGCGTCGCTCATGCGAGCCTTCCAAGTTCGGCTATCGTTTGACGGGCTTTTCCGGTAGCCGAGTGCCGGAAATCCGCGCTGTTCATACCTGGTCCGGCATGAAGGATCGCTAACCTAGCGACCTCCACCCCGTATTCAACCGCTGTTGCGGCCTGCGCCGCAGCTCCCGCGTCAGGAAGCCGGCGGCCGGAAGCCCTGAAGCTTCCCCATTGTCACTCCGAAGGCGCGCGCCTGCGCCCCACCGGTCAATACTCCATGCACGACCGAGCCGCGTCCCAGCGCCTCTCCCAATTGCTCGGCAGTAAAGCCGCTGGCAACTGGAATCTCGCCCCAGGCGGCCTGGGCCAACCGGTCGAGCTTCGTGCGTCCGTCCTCGGCGCCGTCCAGCGCCTCAATCCTCCAGGCCGGTCGCCCGGCCTTCAAGGCAATGCGGGCGGCGTCAAACCCAAGGGCCACTTCGCCAGCTCGTCGCGCCAGACCCAGCAGGCTGAGCGCGCGCGCTTCCAGTTGTGCCTCAATCAGATCAGCCAGCCCGTCCGGAACTTTGACTGCCCGACCGGCGGACCGGTTGAACAGGCCCTTCTTGGCAGCCTTCTCGACCGCATCGCGATCGGCACTGACCCAGATGCCACGACCTGGCAATTTGGCGGCGATATCGGGAAACACTTCGTCTCCCGGGCCAATCACCAGGCGTATAAGTTGCGCCTCGTCCCTGACCTCACCGGAGGCGATGCACCGCTTTTCCCGGCTCGCCGCTGTTGCTGCCTTTGGATTAGTCAGCCTTCTCCTCCTCGTCCGACGCAGCCGCGTCAAGATCAAGACCCAAGGCCGCAGCTTCGGCTTCGAGCTCTTCCAGATTCATGTCTTCAACATCAAAGACGTGGGCGTCAGGATCTTCATCCTCGACTTCCACAACTTCGCGCACCGGCATGTCTTCCTCGGAAATCCAGCCGGCAATAACACGGGCGCGCATGATCAGCATTTCGGCGTCTTCTGCGGAAAGCTCGAAAGCCTCAAGAACGCCCGGCTGACGAACGCGCTCGCCATTCACGGTTTCAAACCAGCCGCGCAGATCATCGGTCACCAGACCGGCAAGATCTTCGACCGTTTTGATGTCATTTTCGCCGAGCGCGACGGTCATCGGAAGTTCGATACCGTCGACCTCAAGCAGAGCATCCTCGACACCGAGTTCCTTGCGCTTGACGTCCTGCTCGCCGGCGATGCGGTCAAGATAATCGCGGGCACGTGCCTGGATCTCTTCAGCCGTGTCATCGTCAAAGCCTTCAATCGCGGCAATCTCGCCAAGCCCGACATAGGCGATCTCGGCCACATCGGTGAAGCCTTCGGTCGCCAACAATTGCGCGATGACTTCATCGACATCGAGTGCACCGGTGAACAGGGCGGTCCGCTCCGCGAATTCGCGTTGGCGGCGTTCGGATTCTTCCTCTTCGGTGAGGATATCGATCGACCAACCGGTCAGCTGCGAGGCCAAGCGTACATTCTGACCACGACGGCCGATGGCGAGCGAAAGCTGCTCGTCGGGCACCACGACTTCGATGCGACGGTCTTCGTCATCGAGGACGACCTTCGATACTTCGGCCGGCTGCAGCGCATTGACGATAAACGTCGCCGGATCGTCGGACCACGGGATGATGTCGATCTTCTCGCCAGCCAGTTCGGAAACCACCGCCTGAACGCGCGAACCGCGCATACCGACACAAGCACCGACCGGATCGATCGAGGCGTCGTTGGAAATTACCGCAATCTTGGCACGGCTACCCGGATCGCGGGCAACGGCGGAAATCTCGATAATGCCTTCATAGACTTCAGGCACTTCCTGCGAGAACAGGGCGGCCATGAAATCGGGGTGGGCACGCGACAGGAAAATCTGCGGGCCACGGACTTCGGGGCGAACATCATAGATATAGGCGCGCACGCGCTCATTGGTCTGCAGATTTTCGCGCGGGATGCCGTCGGCGCGGCGGATAATGCCCTCGGCGCGGCCGAGATCCATGATCACATTGCCATACTCGACACGCTTGACGATGCCATTGATGACTTCGCCGATACGGTCCTTGTATTCGTCGAACTGGCGCGCCCGCTCGGCTTCGCGCACTTTTTGCGTGATCACCTGTTTGGCGGTCTGCGAGGCGACCCGGCCAAATTCGATCGGCGGCAGCTCGTCGGAGAAGACCGTTCCGATTTCGGCGGTTTTGTCGATCTTGCGAGCTTCGGCGAGGGAAATTTCCTGGCTGTCATTCTCGACTTCTTCGGCGACCGTCATGCATCGGGTCAGCGACAATTCACCGGTCTTGGTGTCGATCTTGGCGCGAATATCATTTTCGGCGCCGTAGCGAGACTTCGCAGCTTTTTGAATCGCTTCTTCAATCGCTTCGATCACGATCGATTCGCTGATCGACTTCTCGGCCGCAACGGCACGCGCGATCTGCAGCAATTCAAGCCTGTTGGCGCTGACACCAATGCTCATCGGAAGTTCCCCGTTACGATGGACTGCGACATCATTCGTCTCCTTCGGTCGTCGCGGGCGCCTCGGCGCGCGCTTTCAAATTCGCCTCAATCAAGGCGTCCGTCAAAACCAGTTTGGCATCATTGATCCAGTCAAACGGGATCAGTGTTGTGTCCTCTTCGCCGTCAATATCGAGCAAAACATTGCCCGCCTCGACGCCGGCGAGAATTCCCCTGAAGCGCTTGCGGCCTTCGGCCAGGCGGTCCAGCTCAATCTTGACCTCATTACCTTCCCAGCGCTCGAAATGCGGCAGGGTGGTCAGCGGCCTGTCGATACCCGGTGATGATACCTCAAGATCGAATTCTCCGGAAATCGGATCCTCGGTCTCAAGCGCGCCGGAAATGCCGCGCGACAGGCGCGCGCAATCCTCGACGCCAATGGCGCCATCGGCCCGGTCGGCCATGATCTGCAAACGGGCGCGCTTTCCGGACAGGACCCGCACGCGCACGATTTCCAGCCCGAGCTCGGCGGCTACCGGCTCTGCCAGATTAAGGATGCGGATATCCTGTGGTGTCTTCGTCTTCAAGCCGGCGGCTCCGTGAGCAGTAACAAAAAGAGCGGCCGCCGTTAGGCGACCGCTCGATAGCATCATCCAATGCGATCGAACTTGTGTATGGCGGCTATATACGCGCGGCAAAAACCTTTGGCAAGGCGGAGGCATCAGCGAGGACTCAACAACCCACCACAAAACTAGATGCGAATCGTTATCAGACGCAGTTGCATAAACGGATTGAGGAGAATAGGAAGCTTCAAAACTTTGGAGCAAACTATGAAAAATTCCCTGTTTTGTGCAGCGTTAATGGCCGGCCTTATCCCCGCTATCGCTGCGGCCGAGCCCGGTGTGACCAATGTCGTCTACGGGCCGAGCGTCGAAGCTGGCGAAACGGAAATCGAGCTTCGCTACGGCCGCCTCAATGGTGGCGGCGCTGACGGGCGCTGGGCGACCGTCGGTGAATATGGCCATGCGGTCACTGATTGGTGGCGCCCTGCGGCGCTGTTCGAGGTCAGTCGTGATCCCGGCGGCGAGGCCGAGCTTGAGGCAGTGGCCTTTGAGAATGTGTTCGATTTCACCGCGACCCGGAATTGGCCGGTGCATTTCGGTGCTTACGCCGAATACGAAGCCAATCTGCTGCACGGCGCCGACAAGGTTGAACTCAAACTGCTGAGCGAGCTGAATTCCGGCCCCGCACGACTGCGTGTCAATCTGATCGGTGAACGCGAAGTCGGTGGCGGCGCCGGCGATGAGTGGGAATACGGGTATGCAATACAAGGCCTGGTCAGGGTTGGTGACGAGCTGGCTGTTGGCCTGGAGGCCTTTGGCGATGCGGGCACCAGCGATGACTTTGGGAGCCTGAACGATCGGGCCCGCTATATCGGCCCTTTCGTGGAGTTCGAGGCGTTCGAGATCGCCGGACATGATGTGGAAGTCCAAGCTGGCTATCTGTTCGCGAACGGCGATGCCGCTGCTGACGGGCAGGCTCGCCTCAAATTCGAACTGGAATTCTAGACCCGCAGGAAATCCATGAAAACCGGGGCACAGTCACCGAGATTCTTGGTTTCATAACGGGTGCGGACATGATCGGCCGGCGGCTGCGTCCAATCGGAGGCCGCCCCGGCCGTCCATTCAAAACGGGCATCGCCAGCCAGCTCGATCATGACGTGGTCGGCATAGGACTTCACGTCGGTTGCGATGCGCAATTGTCCGCCCGGCTTGAGAATGCGAGCGAAATGATCTCGCGTCGATTGCTGGACCAGACGCCGTTTCGCGTGGCGCTTCTTGTGCCACGGGTCCGGGAAGAGCAGAAACACGCGATCAAAACACTGGTCGGAAAAGCGTGGAAGAACATCGCGCGCATCACCACGATGCACACGAAGATTGGAGAGATCTCCAGCCTTGATCGCGGCGAGCGTCTTTGCGACTCCATTGAGGAAGGGTTCGATCCCGACATAGAGTGATTGTGGGTCACGCGCGGCTTGGGCGACCAGGTGTTCACCGCTGCCAAAGCCGATTTCGAGAATGCTTGCCGACTTGTCGGGGTCCAGCCGGGCTGGATCAATCTCGCCGTCTGACGGCAGATCGATCGTCGGCAAAAACTCTTCGATCAGCGCCTGCTGGTGCGCGGAGAGTGGCTTGCCCTTGGCGCGGCCGAACAGCCGGAAATCTCCAGAGGCATTAAGTTGATCTGTCATGCCGGGCGACTTAGCGAATTTTCGCCGGCCCTGCACGCATTGCGTCAGCAAACCCGGTTTGCGCCGGTTCTCCCGCCGTCTTGGCGCCTCGACCTAACATCAGAGCAACGCCAAAATTCCACCGCCAGCGATAAAGCGATGAAGTGTCGATCATCATTTCATGAAATCTTGGCCTGGCAAAGCTGCGCACAGACCTGCCATCGGGCCAATCAGCCCCTCACGACACCAGTTCATCTTGTTCAGCGGCCAGCGTGCGCACGAGCTCAAGCACCCGGCGTCGTACTTTCGCATCACCGATGCGCGAGAAGGCCTCGGCCAGCGAGACGCCGTCGGAACTCTGGATGAAATTGTAAACAATCGGGGTCTGGTCACCGTCCGCCATGCCCGACACGAGGGGCCTGTCGGACAAGTCCTCGAAAAAGAACTGGATTGGCACCTCAAGCACACGGGACAGCCTGTAGAGCCTGCTCGCGCCGACTCGGTTGGCGCCGCGCTCGTATTTCTGGACCTGCTGGAAAGTGACACCCAGTTCGTCGCCAAGCTTCTCCTGGCTCATCTTCATCAGCTGACGACGCAGCCGAATTCGCGACCCCACATGCATGTCGACCGGTTCCGGTACGCGGGGACTTGGTTTCTGCATGTATTCACCTCATTTCAGGGCCAACCGCCCTGTGACGCATACCTAACTAACATGAGCTGGTCTGCACGGCATAATCACTATCTGGTCACAATCGGAATTTGAAATATTTTTCTACCACTTTACGTCGCTGCAAAATGGTGCCTGCAATCACCAAAATGGTGAAAACCCAGAACGGCCAGTCGCCCCAGAACGCGTAAAGTGGGGCACCAATCGGTCGCGGCAGGTCGACATCATACGCGCCTTGGGCACCTGGCTCGATGGCAACCGGCATGCGGCCCAACGCATCGATAACCCCTGACACACCGCGAGAAGCAGATCGAATCATCGGCAGACCCGTCTCGATGGAGCGATAACGCGTCTGGTTCACGTGTTGGCGCGGCCCGCTGGTGTCGCCGAACCAGGCATCGTTCGAGAGGTTGAACAGCCAAGCCGGCCGCGGGCTCCCGCCCCGGACAAAGCCCGGGAAAATTCCCTCATAACAGATCAATGGCATGACCGGCGGTGCGCCCGGCACATCCATCACGAAAGGACCCGCTCCGGGGGTAAATTGCAGCCGCGCAAAATCGGCAAACCCGATCGCCGACAACAGGCCCGAAAACGGGATGCTCTCACCGAAGGGGGCGAGGAGCACCTTGTCATACAGGCCGACAATGCGCGGTGCGCCGCCATGATAGCGCAGCACTGCGAGGGAATTGTGATAGGTCTCGCCCTCGTCGGTTTCAGCGCGGCGATTGACACCGGCCATCAACACTTGGTCGTCGCCCAGAATTTCGCCGATCAGACTGAGTGTCGCCCCATCCTCAAGCATATATGTAGGCAGGGCGCCTTCCGGCCACAGCACATGTGTGACGTCTTCGAGCCCGGGCGCGCGCGTCAGGGAGAGATAGCGGTCACGCGCCAGCAGGGCGCCGCCCTCGCCCCATTTCTCGGCCTGGGTCAGCGCTGATTGCACGATACGCAACCGGACGCCCGGCTCAATGCCGGGATCGGTCTGCTGCAGCCGCAGGGCACCGAAGCTGAAGAGGATCAATAAAATCGCCGCCCCGGCCATGGCGGGCATCAAACGACGAAGATTCAAGCCCGACCCGACCGCAATCGCCGGCGAAGCGAGGGTCAGAACCGTGAGCATGCTCAACCCATACACACCGAACCATGAGGCCGCTTGGCTAACAGCACCGCCGGCCGGCCAGGCATAGGCCGGCAAATTCCAAGGCAGGCCGCCAAACATGTGCCCACGCAACCACTCAAACGCGCCGATACAGATGGCAAACACCAGGATGCGCCATTCCGAGCGCTGCGCGAGCCCGGCATAGGTCGCCATCGCGCCACCCCAGAAGGCGGCGAGCAGCGCGGCCAGCGCCGGCAGGGCAATCGGGATCAGGGGGATGTATTCGGGGCCGCGATTAATGAAGGCATTGGCCAACCAGAACATGCCAACGAGAAAATACCCGAAGCCGAACAGAAAACCGCGCCAGAAGGCCGCACGGAGCGGTCGCGCGCGGCGGCGCGCGCCATCGACGCTCCACAGCAGGATGGCCAAGCTGGCGATCAGCAATGGCCAGATGTGAAACGGGGCCATCGCCAGGGACGATAGCGCGCCGCTGAGACCCAGCATCAGGACAAGCGGCCAGCCCGTCACCGCTGTGATCTGGCTACGCAAGCGTCCGGGCGAGTACCAAGGGCGCCGGGTCAAGACTGCTCAGCGCCTTCCCCCGGACCGGTCGAGGGATTGGTCCAGTGTGTCGCCCGCACCCGCATACGCTTGATGCGGCGTGGGTCCGCCTCCAGGACTTCGAACTCATAACCTTTCGGGTGGCGGATCACCTCGCCGCGCTCGGGAACGCGCCCGGTCAGCGTGAAAACCAGTCCGCCAAGACTGTCGACATCCTCGTCCTCGTCCGGTCCGGCGATCTCCTCACCGACGACCAGTTCGAAAGCGTCAATCTCGGCCCTAGCCTCGACATCCCAGACCCCCGGGCCGCGTGCGCGAATCGCCGGAGCGTCCTCGTCATCATGCTCGTCTTCGATATCGCCAACGATGGGCTCGATCAGATCTTCAAACGTCACCAGCCCGTCCGTACCGCCATATTCATCGACGACGAGTGCGAGGTGCATGCGCCGCCCCTGCATGCGGCGCAGAAGATCAGTGGCGCGCATCGAAGGCGGCGCAAACAATAGCGGGCGGCTGATCGCAGGCAACACCTGGCGTTCGGCCCAGCCGGCCTCGCGCTCGCCATCTTCGCCGGGCGCGAGATGAACGATCAAATCCTTGATGTGGACCACACCGATCGGGTCGTCGAGCGTCTCGCGATAGATCGGCAGACGCGAATGTGCGGCCTTGGCGAAGGCCAGCACCAGCTCGCCCAGAGGCGTTGACACCTCGACACCAATAATATCGGCGCGTGGCACCATCACATCGGCGACACGCAATTGATCGAGCGCGTCCGGATCGATCGCGAAGGTGGGCGAGGCGGCGGGCGGTTTGGCATATCCCGACGGCTTTTCCGAGGTCTTCACATCGTCCGGACCGCCGAAAATCCTCCCGAACCAGGATCGGGTATCCTCGTCAGGACTGTCTTCAACGTCGCTCATTCGGCATCCATTCCGTCATCGCCCATGTTGCGATAGGGGTCAGCAACGCCCAGCCGGGCCAATGCCCGGCGCTCGATCTCTTCCATTACCAGCGCCTCATCATCGCTTTGATGATCATAACCTTGAAGATGCAGGAATCCATGCACGATCAAATGACGAAGATGATCCGCCAAGGGCAAGGCGCGTTCATCGGCTTCGCGCATGACCACACCGAAAGCCAATGCGATATCGCCCAGATGATTGGCCGCGTGTTCAGACGCTGGAAATGACAGCACATTCGTCGGGTCCGGTTTTTGCCGGAAACGCAGATTGAGATCAGCCATCGCCGCATCGTCCGTCAACAACACTGCGACCACACCGGGCAGCGCGCCGGTGAGCTCTGCCCCCGCCGCCGCGACGGCCAGCTCGGCCAAGCGTGTCTTTCCGTCGAGACACGCCCAAGCTTCGTCCTCGACGATCAGGTCGACAGCATTCATGACAGTCGGGCCCCGCCCTTGTCCCGTAAGTCATCCTCATAAGCCGCGACAATACGGGCCACGAGATCATGGCGCACAACGTCGGCACGGGTGAAACGAATGGTCGCCACGCCCTTGGTCTCAGCGAGGATATCGAGCGCGTGCGGCAGGCCGGACGGATCGCGCGGCAGAAGATCGCACTGGCTCGGATCGCCAGTGACTGCCATGCGCGAGCCTTCCCCGAGCCGGGTCAGCACCATCTGCATCTGCGCCCGCGAGGTATTCTGGGCCTCGTCAACAATCACGAAGGCGCGATTGAGTGTGCGACCCCGCATGAAAGCAATCGGCGCGACTTCGATCCGGCCATCAGCACGCATGCGTTCGAGCTCGGCGCGCCCCAGCGTATCGGCCAGCGCGTCCCACACCGGCAAGAGATAGGGGTCGACCTTCTCATTGAGATCGCCAGGCAGGAAGCCGAGCTTCTCGCCAGCCTCGACCGCGGGACGCGTGATGATGAGCTTCTCGAATTTGCGCTGCACCAGCATGGCGGCGCCATAGGCGACGGCCAGCAGCGTCTTGCCGGTGCCGGCCGGGCCGACACCGAAGATCAAATCATAGGCCTTGTCATTCTTCAGCGCCCGGACATAGGCGCGCTGACCTTCTGTGCGCGCGATCAGGCTGGCACCGCGCGGCACGCGGATAACGCCGTCATCGGGCTGGCTCGGCAGATCGCCGCCATCGCGCATGCGCAGCGCCGCGCGCACCGTCGCCTCGTCGCAGGTCAGCCCGTGCGCCAGGCTGGCATACAGCCCCTTGAGCACACGCTTGGCATCGTCGCGGGCTTGCGGATCGCCAGCCGCGATGACGATCTGGCCACCACCCGGCGCACTCAGGCGCACACCAAGCTCTTCCTCGATCAGGATCAGAAAACGGTCGCCGGCACCGACCATGGCGCGCAGGCGTTCGACATCGTCGAAATGCAGGCCTTCGGAAACTTCGCGGCGCGGCTTGGCAGCGCGGGGCTTCGATGAGGGTTTCACTGGGGTCACGCGGCGTCACGCTCCGAACCGACCAGCCGCCCCGACAGGGAATTGCGCGACGCAGCCTCGATCTCCACGAGGCCGATTCGGCCGATCAATTCAGCCGGGCCGTCAACATGCACCGATTGGAGATAGGGGCTGCGACCGTGCAATTGCCCTTCAATCCGACCCGCCTTCTCGAACAGAACCGGCAAGGTGCGGCCGATCTGCGAGCGGTTGAAGCCGGTTTGCTGTTCATCGAGCAGGGCCTGCAAGGCATGCAAACGCTCAGTTTTCACCGTCTCGTCGATCTGGTTTGGCATCGCGGCACCCGGGGTTCCGGGGCGGCGGGAATATTTGAAGGAGAAGGCGCTGGCATAACCGATTTCGCGCACGCATTTCATCGTGTCCTCAAAATCGGCATCGGTCTCGCCCGGAAAGCCGACGATGAAATCGCCGGAAATTGCGATATCGGGCCGAACCTCGCGCATGCGCTCGATCAGGGCGGCGTATTCGGCATAGGTGTGCTGGCGGTTCATCGCTTTGAGAATCCGATCCGAACCGCTCTGAATCGGCAGGTGCAGATAGGGCATGATCTTGGTTTCGTCGCGATGGGCCGCGATCAGTGCCTCATCCATGTCGCGCGGATGACTGGTGAGGTAGCGCACGCGCTCGATGCCGCCAATCAGGGCGAGGTGGCGCAGCAGCTGACCCAGGCCCCATGGACCATCAGCCTCGCGGCCGGCCGGCGGCGCGCCGTGAAAGGCATTGACGTTCTGGCCCAGCAAAGTGATCTCGCGCACGCCCTTGGCGGCGAGACGGCGGATCTCGTCGACCAGTTGATCAACCGGGCGCGACCATTCGGCGCCGCGCGTATAGGGCACAACACAGAAGGTGCAGAATTTGTCGCACCCTTCCTGCACGGTGACGAAGGCCGAATAGCCCTCGACATGTCGCTCAACCGGCAATTGGTCGAACTTGTCCTCGACCTCGAATTCCGTGTCGAGCGCTTCGCCTCGGGCCCGGTGGGCGCGCGCGATCAGTTCAGGCAGTTTGTGATAACTTTGCGGTCCGACCACGAGATCGACCGTTGGTGCGCGGCGCATGATCTCGGCGCCCTCGGCCTGGGCGACACAGCCAGCGACGGCGATGGTCATGCCACCATGTTCGGCCTTGGCATCCTTGAAGGGGCGCAGACGTCCGAGATCGGAATACAGCTTTTCCGCCGCCTTCTCGCGGATATGGCAGGTATTGATGATGACAAGATCGGCGCCCTCGGGCGCATCCGAGGTCTCATAGCCAAGCGGCGTCAGAACGTCTTTCATCCTCTCGGAATCATAGACATTCATCTGGCAACCATAGGTCTTGATATACAGGCGTTTACGCGTCGAGCTCATCGTCACTCTGGGGCAACCGCGACCGGTCGACTTGTTGGCACTCCGGTCCATGCCGGGCAAGCCGCGCGTTATGGGCGAAACTGCCCGTCAAAGCAAGACCTGCCGCCTCATTCCACCTCGACCGGCGGCGCTTGCTTGAGGGTCGCGAAATCCTGGTGGCGCGAGGAGAGGCCGACAAGAATGGCCGCAACGGTGAGAATTGCCGCGACCAGGAAGGCCGCGCCCGGCAGATAGATCGGAGCGCCATCGGAAGTGAAATAGTGGAAAACCTGCGGCAGGGTGAGCGGGCCGATGACCATGGACAGGCTCTGCAGGCTGGACATGGCCCCCTGCAATTCGCCCTGGCTGTTGGCCGGCACCAAACGCGAGCAGATCGACTGCATCGCCGGTCCGCCAATTCCGGAAAGGGCGCCAATACTCATTACGATATAGATCATCCAGCCTTCGGTGATGAAGCCATAGCCAACATAAGCGAGGGCGGCGATCGAGAAGCCAATCGCGAAGGCGCGCCATTCGCCGATCCGCGCCACGATGATTTTGGTCAAACCGCCCTGCACGATCGCCGATGTCAGACCGACAGCCATCAGGGACAGGCCGATATCCTGCGGCGACCAGCCAAAGCGCAAAGTAGTGAAATAGGTCCACAGCGCCGGAAAGGCTGCGTGTCCGAGGAAGAACAGAGCCGCCGCAGCCAACATGGTAAACACCACGGGGTATTTGCGCATCTGCATCAACGAGCCGAACGGGTTGGCACGCTTGATATCGAACGGGCGGCGGTTCGCAACGGTCAGCGTTTCCGGCAGGATGAAATAGCCATAAAGGAAATTCAGCCCCGCCAGGCCTGCCGCTGCGAAGAAGGGATAGCGCGGGTCGATTTCGCCGAGCACACCGCCAATGGCCGGGCCAAGAATGAAGCCGAGCCCGAATGCAGCGCCCATCATGCCGAAGCGGCCGGCGCGGTCCTTCGCCTCGGTGATGTCGGCGATATAGGCATTGGCGGTGGTGTAGGTGGCGCCGAACACGCCAGACACCATCCGTCCGACAAACAGGATCGCGAAACTCGTCGCCGCGCCCATGATCAGATAATCGATCGTAAAGCCCAGCATGGCGAAGAGCAGGATATTGCGGCGGCCATAGCGGTCACTGAGGCCACCAATAATCGGCGCGCAGAGAAATTGCGTGAAGGCGAAAACGCCCATCAGCAACCCGCCCATCACCGCTGCTGTCTCAACCGGCTGGCCTGTCAGCGACATGATCAGGCGCGGCATCACCGGAATGATGATGCCGAAACCGATCATGTCGATCAAAACGGTAATGAAGATGAAAACAAAGGCATGTTTGCCGGGGGCACGTGCGCGCATGACGGCTCCTCGACCGGGGCGCCTATTCCCCGGCGCTTTTCAGCGGTACGCCGTATAACTCCATGCGATGATCGACAAGCTTATAGCCCAGCTTGCGCGCGACAGCTTCCTGCAACCGCTCGATTTCCTCATTGACGAACTCGATCACTTCACCCGATTTCAGATCGATCAGGTGATCATGGTGTTCGTCGCCCACTTCTTCATAGCGCGAACGGCCATCGCGGAAATCATGACGCTCGATAATGCCGGCATCCTCAAACAGGCGCACGGTGCGGTAGACCGTTGCGAGTGAAATGCGTGGGTCTTCAGCGACGGCGCGGCGATGAAGTTCCTCGGCATCGGGGTGGTCCTGGGAGGAGGACAGGACGCGGGCGATCACCCGGCGCTGGTCGGTCATCCGCAGGCCTTTATCGATGCAAATCTTCTCGATCTGGTCCGGCATGAGCATTCCCCTATTCGTTACGTCGATTCATAAGCGCTACACCGCTATCCTGTCTATCATTGCCGAGCGCCTTCTCAAGCACCAGCGCATCGCTGCCATCGGCATAATAGCCCCGGCGACGGCCAATTTCGCGGTAACCGACACGGGAATATAGTGCTTGGGCTGCGGTGTTGAGCGTCGAGACTTCGAGAAAAACGCGCCGGGTGCCCTGAGCCAGGGCATCAGCCTCACCGCAGGCCAGCAAATCCGCACCGACGCGCTGACCGCGCATTGCGGGCACAATCGCGATCGTCAACACCTCGGCCTCGCCAGCTGCGACGCGAAACAGCGCCATGCCGACGGCTTCATCGCCGCGACGCACCAGGAAACCGGCTGTGGTCGACATGTGCATCATCGCCGCGATCTCGCGTTCCGACCAATGCGGGGAAAAGCAGAGGGCGTGCACCTGCGCCAAGTGACCGGCTGAGTCCGGGCCGGTTTTTTCGATCCGGACGCGCCTCATGGCTCCAGCCCGCCGGGCAGTTTCGCGTCGGGCGGGCGCGCATAGAAGGGCGATGGCGGCGATAGCCCGGGATCGGCAAGCTCGGCCAGATCCAGCAGGGCCGGCAGCGTGATAGCCGTCAGACCAACGTCAACCCAACCGACGAGTTCGACCAGAGCAGCCCCGCTTCCAGCCAATTGACCGGAGGGCTCGGCCAGCGCCTCGATACGACTGGCGACATCGGGCAGCGGCAGGCGTTCGGGCGGCGTGACCGTCTGTCCGGACCAGACCTGCAAGATGACATCGCCGCGCTTGGCGTCGTGCAGAACCACGAGCGGACCCGTCACGCCCGTGCTGCGAGCCAGCACCGCCAGATTGCCGATTCCCACCGCCACAGCGCCAGTCGCGAGCGCCAGCCCGCGCGCGAAAGCGACGCCGACACGGCTACCGGCAAAGCTGCCGGGGCCGGTGGTGACGCCGATCCGAGTGAGTTGCGCCGGGGAAACACCCGCCTGTTCGAGCATTTGGGCGACCATGGGCGCGAGATATTCGGCGTGACCGCGCCCGATCACATCGGTGCGGCACAAATCCGGACGTCCCGCGACCCGCAGCGCCACGGAACACTCAGACCCGGTCGTATCGATAACCAGCAAGCTCATGCGGGCGGTTTAAATGATTTGCGCGGCCTCGTCGAAGGGCAGGCGCGGCAAACGCGGAAACAGGTTTTTCGTGGTCCCGATCCCGAGATTGATCAAAATGTCCGACTTCCAGCTTCCCATAACCGGATGACCGGCAAAGAATTCGGCATCAACGCCGGCAGGGTCGAACCCGGTCATCGGGCCCGTATCAAGCCCCAGCGCCCGTGCGGCGATCAGAAAATAGGCTGCCTGCAAAACTGAATTGCGGCGGCCATTGAGCTCCGACCCGGCGCCGGTGAACCAGTCGCGAGCGCTTGGATTGTGCGGCATCAATTGCGGGATCTTGTCGTAATATTTCTCGTCCCAAGCAAAAATCACCGTCATCGGCGCTTTCATGGTCTTGTCGAGATTGCCCGCGCTGAGGTGCGGCTTCAGCCGCGCCTTGGCTTCAGGCGATTGCAGGAAGACGAAACGTCCAGGCGAATTATTGGCACTGGTCGGGCCCATCTTCACGATGTCGTAGAGACGCCGCAGAGTTTCCTCGGGGATCGGCGTCGGCTCGAAATCATTATAGGTGCGCGCATTGAGGAAAATCTGCGCGATCGCAGCCTCATCGATAAGGGTGTTCGTGGTGGGTTTGCTGGTCACTTCGCCGGTCATGTTCGGGTCTCCGCAGACTGATTAATCGTTGCCGTGGACATAAACAGCCATGTAGCCGTTATTAATATGCCGTTTTGGAAAAAGACTTGACCCGAGAGGGAAGCAGTCGCTAGGCGACGGCCTCCACGGACTGGATCTCGGGGATGTAGTGCTTGAGCAGATTTTCGATCCCGGCCTTCAACGTCATCGTCGAGGATGGGCAGCCCGAACAGGCTCCGCGCATTTTCAGACGGACGGTGCCGCTCTCGGCGCTGAAGGAATGGAACAAAATATCGCCGCCATCCTGGGCGACTGCAGGGCGGACACGCGTATCAATCAGTTCAATGATTTCCTTGACGATCTCGGCATCGTCACCGGCATAGGCGGCGTGGCCGCTCGCCGTTTCGGCATCGCCGGTAATCGGCCGGCCTGACTGCAGCCCGTCCATAATCGCGCCCAACAGGAAGGGTTTGACGTGATCCCATTCGACACTGGCGTCCTTGGTGATCGCGATGAAATCCTCGCCGAGAAACACACCCGTCACGCCCTGGATCAAAAACAGATCGGCGGCGAGCGGCGAGGCTTCAGCCGCATCCGCGCTCTCGAATTCATGCGGCCCGTCGGGCGAAATCTCGCGGCCAGGCAGGAATTTGAGCGTATTCGGATTGGGGGTGGATTCGGTTTGAATAAACATCGGGCTTCTCCTTGCCCATCAAGTGGCGCTGAATGAGGCGCGGTGCAACCCTTACGAAAACGGGGTTATCAGGACAGGGCGTCGATTTCGGCATTGTCCATATCGCCCGGCACGACCGTAACCGGCACGGCACGGCCGTTAAACAGCCCCTTGCCCCGCGCCAGCGACATGACCAGCGGCCCCGGTCCCTCACTCGAGACCGACGCGCCGAGCACGAGAAAGGAGATCAGCGGATCACCTTCAAGCACCTCGGCCAGAACTTCGCGGCGCTCGCCCTCGCGCAAGATCAGCTCCGGCCGTTCGCCTGTGACGGCCTCGGCGTCTTCGGCCAAGGATTCCAACATCGCTTCGGCGGTCGCCTCGGCTTCGCGCTTGGCCGTTTCGGCAACGCCGATCCAGTGATTGAAATCATCGGTCTGGTAACTGGCCAGAATCACGACTATGCCGCCCAGCGTGTGGGCGCGGCGTGCAGCGAAATAGAGCGCCTTGCGGCACTCCGCGCTTTCGTCAGCGATGACGAGAAATTTTCGTTTGCGATTTGACATTGGTGATGAGTTTGGCGAGTCCAGCGGCAATCGTCCAGTAAATGGTTCCGAGGGCCTGCAATCCATGGTGACGCACGCAATGATGGAGCATCAAGATCGCCGCAATGCCGCCAGCGGCCTGCGAACCACGCAGCTCACCGCCGATGCGCTGGTGCAACAGGGCGGGCAGGACGGCCCCGCGCTGTCGATGCCCTATGCGGAGATTTGCGAAATCAGACTGAATGTTGAAATGGCCGGGCCGTCGAGCCAGGTGGTATGCCGGGTCAGCGACCGGGCTGGCCACGAGCTGGCTTTCAGCTCGATGAGCTGGGTCCGGCCCGGTGCCTATGAGCTGAAAGCCGACACCTTCCGGGCGCTGCTGATCGATCTGCACCGTGCACTCGACCCTTGGCGCAGCGAGATTCGCTTCGTCGAAGGCCCGAAACTGGGCTTCATGATCGCGCTGTTTACCGTCGGGACGCTGACCGCATCGATCTGTCTGGCCGGCTTTGCCTGGCTGTTCTTCTGGCAGGAAAACGGGGCCGGCCTGTTCTTCCTGCCCGGAGTGATTGCCGGTGCCTGGTTGATACGCCTGTTCTGGCCTCGCCCGCCCAAACCTTACGACCCGGATCGCTACGCGCTCGCCAAACCGCTGCAGCCTAGCGGGGAGGCCTCGTCAACCGAGGGGTGAGCGCCTATTCGGCGTCGGCCGGATGCCCGGGCGGCGTTGAGCGCACCTCGAACGTGACCGGCACCTCACCCGCGCGCTCAAATACCAGCACGCCGGCAACGCTGTCACCCTCGGCCACCGGGTCGAGCCCAAACACCATCAAATGACGTCCGCCAGGAACAAATAACATCGGGCCAGCCGCCAGCACGTCCTGCGGCCCAATCGCTTCCATGTGCATCATGCCGGTTTGCGAATCCATCGAAGTACCATGCATTTCAACGCGCTCGGCGCCGTCAATGCGCACCGAGACCAGACGATCGGCCGTTCCCGACTCCAGTTCGGCCGCGAAATAGGCCGCCGTCACAGTGCGGCCCTGCGGATGCGGCCGCATCCAGGCTGCGCGAACGTCGATCACAGGTGCAACCGCGTCATCGGGCAAGGCCGCCGAGGTTTCCGCGGCACCGGTTTGCGCAGAGCTGGCTACGCCATCGCCGGCGGACGTCGCATGGTCGGTCTGATCACCGCAAGCGGTCAGGGCCAAACCGGCGACCAGCGCCAACAGCCATGAGAATTTCGTCATCATGCATCTCCCGGTTCGATCGACCCAATTGGTCCTGAAACGGACGCCGTGTCAGTGCGGCCAACGGTCACGTCCGGTCATTCAGCTCCAATAGCCAATGATCTGCTTGGCTTCCTTCAACACGGGCGCTGCAACCGCCCGCGCCCGCTGCGCGCCATCGGTCAGGATGCGGTCGATCTCGGCCCGGTCTGCGACCAGTCGGCGAAATTCGTCGGAGATCGGAGCGAGATACTGGACCGCGACATCAGCGAGAGCGGGTTTGAAGACACCAAAGCCCTGGCCAGCGAACTCGGCCAATACGTCAGCCTTGCTGCGACTGGTGAGCGCGGCGTATATCCCGACCAGATTGCTGGCCTCCGGACGCGCATTCAACGCCTCAAGCGTATCGGGCAGCGGTTCGGGGTCGGTCTTGGCCTTGCGGATTTTCTTGGCGATCGTGTCGGCATCATCGTGAAGATTGATACGCGAATTGTCCGATACGTCCGATTTGGACATTTTCGACAATCCATCGCGCAGGCTCATGATGCGCGCGCCCGGCCCCTGGATCACCGGTTCGGTGATCGGGAAAATCATCTTTCCATCGCCATAATCGCGGTTAAAGCGGGCCGCGACGTCACGGCACAATTCGAGATGCTGTTTCTGGTCGTCGCCAACCGGCACATGCGTCGCCTTGTAGACCAGGATATCGGCCGCCATCAGCACCGGATAGGTGAACAGGCCCACCGAAGCGCGTTCCTTGTCCTTGCCAGCCTTGTCCTTGAACTGGGTCATGCGCTCGGCCCAACCCATGCGGGCGACGCAGTTGAAAATCCACGCCAGCTCGGCATGTTCGGGAACCGCCGATTGCGCGAAGAGCGCGCTCTTGGCCGGATCAACGCCGGCAGCGATATAGGCCGCAGCGGCAGCGCGGACCGCGCCCGGCAGTGCCTTGGGATCGTGCGGCATGGTGATCGCGTGCATGTCGACGACGCAGTAGAAACACTCCCAGCTGCCCTCATCCTGCAGGGCGACCCAGTTCTTGAGTGCCCCCAGATAATTGCCCAGATGCAGCTGACCTGTCGGCTGCATGCCGGAGAAAATGCGCTTGGGGCCGCTATAGTCGGTCGCAGTGTCACTCATGGGGCGCCTCGGGTGGAAGGAGGTTGAAAGAAGGCTGTGGTCTTAACGGCCGTTACGGCAGCGCTCAAGGGCGCTTGAGTGCGTCGCGCAGCTCGGAAATCTTCAGAGCGCCCGTCAACATCGCCGATCCGCCGAACACCAGGGCGCCCGCGCTACAGACGATCGCCAGCGCCAGCAATGGAATGCCGAAACTGTGAGCAATCAACCAGTCCGAATTGCTGTCGGCCAACGCCAGAAAGGCCGACATCAAAATCACCGCGCCGGCGATTCGCGGGATACGGTGCAACAGGCGGGCATCCGGCTGTAGCAGGCCGCGCTTGCGCAAGGTGACGGCCAGCAAAATGGCATTGACCCACCCCGCGACCGAGGTGGCAATCGCCAAACCCAGAAAGTTCAACGGTCCGAAGAACAGGATCAGGCCCAGCACCAGATTGACCGCCACGGAAACAGCGGCAAACCGCATCGGTGTCATCGTGTCCTGGCGAGCGAAAAACCCTGGCGAGAGCACTTTGATGAGGACGAAGGCCGGCAAGCCGAAAGCAAACGCGACCACAGCCTGCGACACCCGATCAGCGGCGTCAGCCGTGAAAGCGCCGTTCTGATACAGCGCAGTGACGATAAAATGCGGGATGACGGCGAGCGCCGCTGCGGCTGGCAGCGTGAGCGCCATCGAGACCTCCAGGCCGCGATTCATCACATTGGCCGCACCAGACACATCACCGGAGCGCAGCCGCCCCGACAAGGTTGGCAGCAGCACGACGCCCATCGCGATCCCAACTACGCCGAGCGGGAACTGGTACAGGCGGTCGGCATAATACAGCCAGGACCGTGCGCCTTCCTCGAGGGTCGCGATTGAGGAGGTGACGAGAATGTTGATTTGGGTCACGCCAGCCGCGACCGCGCCGGGCACACCCAGCACGATCAATCGCCGCGTATCCGGTGTCAGTCGGGGCAGACCCAAGCTCAGACGCACTCCGAGCTGGCGCACCGAGAACCAGAGCCAGGCGGTCTGCAGCACGCCGGACAGCGTGATGCCGATGCAAAGATAAAGGGCCATCTGCTCGCCACCGGCACCGGAGAAGAGCATAATGCTGATCAGCGTCAGATTGAGTAAAACCGGTGCAGCCGCCGCAGCAGCAAACTTCCCGTGCGAATTGAGAACCCCGCTCAACATCGCTGTGAGCGACATCATCAGCAGATAGGGCATGGTGATCTGCGTCAGCAGAACTGCCAGTTCGAAAGTTCGCGGATTCTCGATAAAGCCCGGCCCGAGCAAATACATCAGCCACGGCATGCCGATCTGCGCGATGATCACGAAAATCAGCATGGCGGTGAAGAGCAGTGACACCACTTGGCGCGCGAACAGCTGGGCCTCCGTCGCGCCCTCCGCCTCTAGCTTGCCGGCATAGAGTGGCACGAAGGCAGAATTGAACGCGCCCTCGGCGAAAATGCGTCGGAAAAGATTGGGAAACTGAAAGGCCGTCAAAAAGACGTCCGTCGTGGCACCGGCACCGAGTGCCGCCGCCAGCAGCACCTCCCGCACCAGTCCGAGAACGCGGCTCGCGGATGTGAAAAGGCCGACGATGGCTGACGACCGCAACAGACGCATGATTACCTCAAAACGCTGGCGCGGGCGCGGGCGATACCGCGTTCGGCGGCTTTCTCGTCGAGCGCCGTCTCGCTTTGGCTCAACACCGCCATAAGGCCGGCATGAAGACGTTCGGTCAACGCGGTATCCTCCAGCTTTTGGCCCAGATGCGTGACATAAAACACATCCGTTGCGCGTTCGCCATAACCATCAATCTGGGCGGATGTAAGGGAAAGATTCTCGTCGGCGATGACGTCGGCCAGGTCCGCCAGCAGGCTCGGCCGGTCGCGGCCGGAGGCCTCTATCACCGTGGCATGTTCGGCCAACTCATTGGAGATACTGACATGTGGCTCGACACGGAAGGCCGCGTCGCGGTGCTTCATCGGCATGATGCGCCGTCGCCGGACCGCGAATTCCCCCGTCGCGACCACTCTTAAATAAGCCACGAGCGCGTCACGCTGCGGCGTATCATGGCGGCCATAGGGCTGACCGGCCGCGTCCTGTATGTAGAAGACATCAAACACATGCCCGGAATTCGTGGTGTTGATGGTCGCGCCGACAACATCGGCGCCCATATCGGCCAGGGCCGCCGCCATATCGGCAAATACGCGCTCGCGATCGGGCGACCAGATCATCACTTCTGTCGCAGCTCGCCGCCGATCAACCCGCACCGCTGCCGCCGAAGCGCGCCCCGTCTCGAAAACATGCCGGGCGAAGGCCGCGTGCCGGAAGCGGTCTTCCTCGGAAAACGACACCCAATAGGCATCATTCAGCTCTGCCGCCCACCACTGCGCGAAAGCCGGATTGATCCGGGCCAGTCGCGGTAAAGTCCGATCGCGCGTCACCCGGGCCTTGTCGGCAAGGGTTTCTCGTGCCCGCTCCAACCCGGCACCCTCGCTCTCGAGCACCTGCTCGGTCGCCGAGTACAGATCGCGGATCAGCTGGCCTTTCCAGCCATTCCACACGCCCGGTCCAACCGCACGAATATCGACCACCGTCAGTACGGTCAGCAGACGCAGGCGTTCCACTGACCCAACGGCAGCAGCGAAATCGGCGACGGTCTGCGGATCGCTCAAATCGCGACGCTGCGCGGTATCGCTCAACAACAGGTGGGTCTGGATTAACCAGGCAACGAGTTCGGTTTCTGTCTCGTCGAGGCCGAGCCGTTTGCAGGCGGTGCGGGCCCGGATTGCGCCTTCAATGCACTGATCACCCGAGCCCTTGCCGGTGTCGTGAAGCAGCACGGCCAGATGCAGGGCGCGACGCCGGTTGATCAGCGGCAAGATGCGGGTCGTCAGAGGATGATCAAGCGGGTGTTGGCCATCTTCGATTTCGCGCAAGATCCCCAGCGCCTGCAGCGTATGCTCATCGACGGTATAGTGGTGATACATGTTGAACTGGGTTCGCGCGACGATATCGCCAAACTCCGGAATATAGCGGCCCAGCAGGCCCGCCTCGGTCATCAGACGCAAAACCGGCATCGGCGCCGGCGAGTCGAGCAGAACCGCGAAGAAGGCGCGGGCGGCGCGGGGGTCCTCGCGAAATTTGTCATCGACATGGTGCAGCGTCCGGCCAATCCGCGCGACCGCCTCCGGGTGCAAGTCCAGCCGCCGCGAGGATGCGACGTGGAAGAAGCGGATCAGATTGACCGGGTCGTCGGCAATCTGGGTCGGATTGGCGAAATCGAGACGGCCATCGCGCAGCACGAACTTGCCCAGATCCGGGTTCTCATCCGGATCCTGGCCGGGCAGAAAGCGCGCCAAACCTCGTGGTTTGGACTTCCAGGCATCCGCTTCCAGCTTGGCGCAGACCAGGCGTGTCAGGGCGCCAACATCCATCGCGGCCCGGAAATAGGCGCGCATAAAGCGTTCGACCGCGCTTTCATCCTCGCCATCTTCATACCCCATCCGGGCCGCGATTTCGGGCTGCAGATCGAAGGTCAGCCTTTCATCCTTGCCGCCAGCCAAGGCATGTAAATGAAAGCGGATCGTCCACAGCAGATCATCGGCGGCGACGTATTTGACGACATCATCGACCGAGAGCAGGCGGGTGCCGACCCAGCGCTCGAAAGCGTCAGCGCCATAGAGAAATTGCGCCAGCCAGCGCATCAGCTGCAGATCGCGCAAGGCACCCTTGCCGGATTTGATATTCGGCTCGACCGTATAGCGCGAGCGGCCGGCCTTCTCGATCCGGGCATCGCGTTCACGCAGCTTGGCCTCGACGAAGCCGGTCTTGTCGCCCGCGATCACCTCCTCGCGGAAGCGATTGGTCAGCGCACTGACCTGAGCCTCATCGCCCGCCAGATAGCGCAGGCTGAGCAGTGCTGTTCGCTCGGATGCGTTTTCGCGGGTGATTTCCAACGTCTCGTCAATCGTGCGGCACGCCCCGCCGCCGACATCGATCTTGATGTCCCACAAGGCGTAGAGCACACGCTCGAGAAAGGCGTCGGTGGCGGCGTCCCCATCGCCCGGCTTGATCAAAAGCAAATCGACGTCGGAAAAGGGCGCCAACCCTCCGGCCCCAAAGCCACCAAGAGCGCACAGCGCCACACCGCGTGAACCCTCAACATCACTCGCGGCCATGGAATCGAACAGGGCGTGCAGGCTGACGCTCATGCCATCGCTCAGCGCCTGGGCCGCCAAGGCACCGCCGCCGCCCTTGGAGAGACAGCCGACTGCTTGGGCGTGAAAGCGGTCCAGCGCGGCGCGAACGTGGGCCAATGCGGTTGCCCGGGCTGCCGGCGAGGCCCAGCCCTCAACCGCAATAGCCGCCGCCAGCTGGGCGCGCAGCGTCAGGGCGTTCAGCGAAGCGGGCAGTGCCGGGTGGGTCATCGGGATCTCAACCTAGTGCACCAATTGGTGCGGCGTTACTCATTCTTCATCAACGCTTTGAGCTCGTACAGGATTTCCAGCGCTTCGCGCGGCGCCAACCCGTCGGGCTCGACATCGGACAGCCGCACTTCGACCGCAGATTCCCGTGCTTCGACAACGGGTTCGGCCAGCGCAAACAGGGGTAGATCGGCCAAGGCCGCCGCCGGTGCACCTTCCGATTCGAGCCGCGCCAGAATGGTTTTGGCGCGCCGGATTGCGACTGGTGGCAAGCCAGCCCGCCGAGCGACCTCGATCCCGTAGGAGCGGTCGGCAGCGCCGGGACCGACCTCGTGCAGGAAGACCAGTTCGCCCTTCCATTCGCGCGCCTTGAGCGAGCAGTTACCGGCCGCGTCGAGATCGTCGGCGAGCCGGGTAAGTTCATGATAATGCGTGGCGAACAGGGCGCGGCACTGATTGACACCGTGCAGATGTTCCGCTGCGGCCCAAGCGATGGACAGGCCGTCGAACGTCGCGGTGCCGCGGCCAATCTCGTCGAGAATCACGAAGCTGCGGCCTGTGGCCTGGTTGAGGATCGCTGAAGCCTCAATCATTTCAGCCATGAAGGTCGAGCGGCCCCGTGCCAGATCATCCGCCGCGCCAACGCGGGAATAAAGCCGGTCGGCAATCCCGATCCGGGCGGAGCGCGCCGGGACGTAACAGCCGGCCTGGGCCAGCATCAGGATCAGGGCATTCTGCCGCAAATACGTGGACTTACCGGCCATATTCGGCCCGGTCACGAACATCAGCCGCGCTGCCGCCGCACCCGCACCATCGAGCATGCAGTCATTAGGCGTGAAACGGCCTTCGCCCGTGCGCTGCAAGGCACGTTCGACCACGGGGTGACGGCCACCGGAGACGGAGAAGACCGAACTATCCTCGACCACCGGACGGCAAGCTTCTGTTTCTATGGCCCATTCAGCGAGCCCGGCGGCAACATCAAACTCGGCCAAGGCGCGGGCAGCTTGGCGGATCAGATCGGCCAAGCCTTCGACGCGCTGGCAAAGCCCTTGAAAAACTTCGATTTCCATCGCCAGCGCACGTTCGCCGGCGCTGGAGATTCGCGATTCCAGATCGGCCAGCTCAACCGTCGAGAATCGCACGACATTCGCCATGGTCTGTCGATGGATGAAGTCCTCGCGGCCCATCAGGGCATCACCATGCTTGGCGGTGACTTCGGCGAAATACCCCAGCACGTTATTATGCCGTATTTTCAAGCCCGTAACGCCGGTCGCTTCGGCATAGGTCTGTTGCAGACCAGCGACGATACGACGCGAGGCATCGCGCAGCTTGCGGGTCTCGTCGAGCTCGGGCCGCCAATCGGGGGCGACGAAACCGCCATCGCGCGCCAGCAAAGGTGGCTCATCAAGGATAGCGCGTTCCAGATCGCTAACCAGGGCTGATAATTCCGGCTTGTCGGACAGGGACAAGGCGGCAAGATTGGCGGCGATCATCGGTGGCGGCGTGGCGAGCGGTGCGGCGTGAATGCGGGTGGCGAGGGCTTCGCCTTCTGCCAAAGCGGCCGCTAAGGCCTTGAGATCACGGGGTCCTCCGCGGCCAAGCAGGAGGCGGGACAGGGCGCGTTCCGGATCACCGGCGGATTTGAGGCGCTCGCGGGTGTCGCGGCGCAGTTCCGATGACGTTTCAAAAAAGCTTATCGCATCAAGGCGTTGTTCGATCTGAATCGCATCGGTCAAGGGCCGGGCGAGGCGTTCGGCGAGGCATCTGGCGCCGGGTGCGGTGACGGTGCGGTCGATGGCGTCGAGCAGGGAGCCGGTGCGGTTGCCGCTCAAAGTGCGTTCAATTTCAAGGCTTGCGCGGGTGGCGGGATCGACGGCGAGGACGCTGCCTTGAGCGATTTGGCGCGGTGGAGCGAGCTTGGCGGGAGCGCCGGCTTGCGACAAAGCGAGATAATCGAGAAGCGCCCCGAGAGCTGCCCGTTCAGCACGCGTAAACTCACCGTAAGCCGTCAGCTCATGCACTGCAAAGTGCGCTTTAAGCTGTCGCTCGGCTGAGGCTGCGTCGAACTTGGCGCGGGCGAGCGGTGTGACCGTCGCGCGCGGCGCCAAATCACCCGCCTCCTTGAAGCGGGTTTCCTCGACCAGAAGCTCGACCGGATTCATCGCCGCGAGCTCGGCTGCGAGATTTTCCGCAGCGACTGCCATCACCGCGAACTCCCCCGTCGAAACCTCGGCCCAGGCGATCGCGCTCTCGCCGCTGGGCAGGCGAGCCAGCGCCGCGATCCGGTTGGAGCTGCGTGGATCGAGCAAAGTGTCCTCGGTCAACGTGCCGGGCGTGACGACGCGGCGGATTGCGCGGTTGACGACGGATTTGGAACCGCGCGCCTTGGCGGCCTTGGGATCTTCGGTCTGCTCGCCGACCGCGACCTTGAAACCGGCCTTGATCAGGCGCGCCAGATAGGCTTCCGATGCGGCGGCGGGAACACCGCACATCTGGATCGGCTCGCCCTGGTGTTCGCCGCGCTTGGTCAGGGCGATATCGAGTGCGGCGGAAGCGCGCACGGCATCGTCGAAGAAGAGCTCGTAAAAATCGCCCATGCGATAGAACAACAATGCATCGCCAGGCGCCTGCGCGCGCAGTGCGAGGTATTGCGCCATCATGGGCGTGGCGCCCTCGGGGTCGGGAAATTGCCGATTGGCCGGAACCGGCATCTGGGTCATCGCATTCATTGTGACGGTCCGTGACGAGGTTTCGCCTTGCGTGCAAGGGGGCGAAGCGGCTAGAGGCCTAGTTCTATGGGAAAATCCCGCGCGGGCAAGGATGGCAGTGATGAGCGACAGAATCAGCAAGGTCGATGACGAAGAAGCCCTGGCCTTTCACCGCGAGCCCACCCCCGGCAAAATCGCCATGGCTGCAACCAAACCGATGGCCACCCAGCGCGATCTGTCCCTCGCCTACAGCCCCGGTGTTGCGGCCCCGGTCAAGGCCATCGCGGCCGATCCGGACAAGGTTTACGACTATACCTCCAAGGGCAATATGGTCGCCGTCATCACCAATGGTACCGCGATTTTGGGCCTCGGCAATCTGGGCGCCATGGCGTCAAAACCGGTGATGGAAGGCAAGGCGGTCCTGTTCAAACGCTTCGCCGATATCGATGCGATCGATATCGAGGTCGAGGAAGAAGATGGCGAGGCTTTCGTCGAGTGCGTCCGCCGCTTCGGCAATACGTTCGGCGGCATCAATCTGGAAGACATCAAGGCGCCGGAAAGCTTCATCATCGAAGAGCGGCTGCGCGAATTGCTCGATATCCCCGTCTTCCATGACGACCAGCACGGCACAGCGATCATTTCCGCCGCCGGCATCATCAATGCCTGCGAGATCACCGGCCGCCGCATCGCCGACCTGAAAGTCGTCGTCAATGGCGCCGGCGCGGCCGGGATTGCGGTGCTCAGCCTGCTCAAATCGATGGGCGTCGATCCGAAGAACGCCATTTTGTGCGACAGCAAGGGCATCATCCACACCGGCCGCACCGATCTCAATCAGTGGAAAACCGCCCATGCGGTCGAGACCGACAAACGCACCCTGACAGAAGCGCTGATGGGCGCCGATTGCGTCCTCGGCCTGTCGGTGGCCGGCGCGCTGACTGGCGAAATGGTCAAGTCAATGGCCGCCAATCCGATCATTTTCGCGATGGCCAATCCGGACCCGGAAATCACCCCGGAAGAGGTTGAAGCGGTGCGCGACGACGCGATCATGGCGACGGGCCGCTCCGATTATCCCAACCAGGTCAATAACGTGTTGGGCTTTCCCTATATTTTCCGCGGCGCCCTCGATGTCCGCGCCCGCACCATCAATGAAGAGATGAAGATCGCCGCCGCCCATGCCATCGCGGCTTTGGCCAAGGAAGACGTGCCCGACGAGGTCGCCGCCGCCTATCATGGCGCGCGCCCGAAATTCGGTCGCGGCTATATCATCCCCTCGCCGTTTGATCCGCGCCTGATTTCCTATGTCCCGCCCTATGTCGCGCAAGCGGCGATGGATAGCGGCGTCGCGCGCAAGCCGATTGCCGACATGGCTGCCTATCGCGCCTCGCTGGCCCGCCGGCTCGACCCGACCGCCGCGCTGTTGCAGCGCATCCAGGGCGCGGTGATGGGCCAGGGCCGCCGCATCGTCTTCGCCGAGGGCGAGGAGCCGGCCGTAATCCGCGCCGCCTTCGCGTTTCAGAGCCAGGAGCTCGGCAAGGCGATCCTGGTTGGCCGCGAAGACATTACCCGCGCCAATATGCGCCTGGTCGGCGTGCCGGAAGATTCCATCCAGATCGTCAATGCCCGCATGTCGGACCGCAATTCAGACTATGCCGATTTCCTCTACAAGCGCCTGCAACGGCAGGGCTATCTCAGCCGCGACGTGCAGCGCCTCGTCAATAATGACCGCAATGTCTTCTCCGCCTGCATGGTCAAATTTGGTGATGCCGACGGCATCGTCACCGGCACGACGCGCAGCTATGACGCCGCCCTGCGCGATGTGAAACTCGTGCTCGATACGGCGCCGGGCCAGCGCGTGATCGGCCTGTCGATAGCACTGGCGAAGAACCGCACCCTGTTCATCGCCGACACCAATGTCACCGAATTCCCCGATAGCGAGGCCCTGGCCGATATCGCGATGGAAGCCGCCTCCGCCGCCAAAGGCTTCGGTTTCACCCCGCGCGTCGCCTTCCTGTCCTATTCCACCTTCGGCAACCCCGCCGGCCAACGCTCTGACAAGCTGCAAGCCGCCGTCGACATCCTCGATGCCCGCGGTGCCGATTTCGAATACGAGGGCGAGATGAATGTCGACGTCGCCCTCGACCCCTCACACCGCTTCCTCTACCCCTTCTCGCGCCTCTCCGGCCCGGCCAATGTCCTGGTCATGCCGGCGATCCACTCCGCCTCAATCTCCACCAAACTCCTGCGCGTCGGCGGCGGCGCCAATGTGATCGGCCCAATGCTTTTGGGCTTCGAACACCCGGTCCAGATCGCCCGGCTCGGCGCTTCGGTGAGCGAAATCACGACGCTGGCCGCGCTGGCCGCTTATGATCCGGAGAAGCATGAGGTTGAGGGAGTTTTGGGGGAGTAACGCGCTGGGGACACAGTATACTGTGTCCCCTCACGCAGGTTGGCCCGTCCCTCACCCCTAAAATCCTCTAATTTTGTCATCAAGTCAGTTGCGGGAGTGCCAGATTGGCATCTCGGACGCGGGCATTTGCGATGACGAGGACTTTGCGGGCG
>TARA_R110002051_G_scaffold48308_2_pt1 | contig 143298 bp, 135 predicted proteins | sample TARA_R110002051 | Tara Oceans TARA_R110002051 (sample SAMEA4397023) | marine metagenome | biome: Polar Biome; feature: [MES] marine water layer (ENVO:01000295) within the mesopelagic zone...; material: water (ENVO:00002006), including particulate matter (ENVO:01000060) such...
TAACTAAAATGCGCATGGTTCCTGTTTGGTTTTTGTAGCGTCCCGATAGGTAAGCGTAAATCAAAAACCGAATAGGGCGCACCTACTTTTTCCTTATGAAAGTACTCATTGTAAGTATTCAAGGTTTAGCAGCGAAGCGGATAAAGTTTGAATAGCAAGAGGATAACACGCTAAAGCGATGTTAAGAGTTTCAAACCATTGATTTTCAATGAATTGAAAACAATTACTTATTATAGTTTATTGAAAATTTGTATCAAACAAGCCACAAGACCCTATTAACGTTGAAGAAAATTACAGTAATGGACTTAAAGAACAAGAAAAAAAGCACATTTTCAGCAATTAGTATTAATCGAATAACAGCGGAGCGATTTCGGGCATTTTCCAAGACAGTTTCAAAATCACATTCAGACACTATTGACACGATAATTGATTTTTTTGAGAAGACGAAAATCACTCCAGAAAGTGAGGTGATGATTAGTTTTATTACGTTTCAAAATTACATGAAGGGCAGACTGGACTATATTATTGAACTAATTCGAGAACAAGAACTTAAATACCATAAGCCTACGCATGATATGCTTCTAAGTCTTTTTCAAGGTCAAGCTATTCAAGAAAATAAGCAACCTGTCTTATTCGAAAAGAGTTTAAAAAAGTTGACACTAGAAGAATGGCATAAGGAGCAAGGAACTGTATCCCTTGATAAATATCATAAACTAGTTCAGTCCAAAGGAAATGACTTGAGAAAGTTTAGAGAAGTACTCGGTAAAATAAAAAGAGTAGAACCCGCTTTTGGTAAGCCGTATTTTAAAATTGAAATTAATGCAACCGAATTGAATATCCTTGAACGAGAACTAAATGATAAATGAACTATTTAATCAACAAAAGCAAGATGCGCCCTATGCGGTTTTTGCTTAACGTTTATCTACCGGAACACTACAAAAACCGCACAGGAACCACGCGCAAAGTTAGGGGTAAGAATTTGGGACTTGCAGCACTAAACTTCGTTTCGCTTGCTTTCCAGTTTTGCGATATATTCTTAAAATAAAGAAATTGATGATTGAGGAATATTCAATTCTTTTCCTATTTTAGACATGACGAAAGTCTCTGACTAATTTCATAACAATGCAACAAAATGATAACCGCTATATCGGATTATTCATTCGCGACAAAAAATCGCTATGGAAAGGCTTGCAAGAACTTTCCAAATCTGCTCCCGAACGACCATGGCTCTATATTACAGATGAACATTCGCCGAACAAATTCAAAGCATTATTGCAACGGAAAGGCGTTTCAATAAAACATGGTGAAATAGTACCATCTTCAGAGTTTAGACTTCGTGAAGATATTGTTAGAGCGAAACCAGTTATCGCGTCTCTCGAGGAGAAAATTAGTACATCTGAAATGAATCTTGTTATTTTTATAGAAATGACTTGGGCGGTTCGCACACCATCTGGCGATATTTACCTAAGGGAATTACAGGCTGGCTTACAGCATTTTTTGAAGCTGTATATTAATTTGACTTTGATTTGTATTTATAACGAATCCATTCTCTTAGATGATCAATTACTTATGGGGCTGATGTCACATCCTTATATGTATGCCTCAGGAAGGATTAAAGAAAATCCTTATTATTTACCTCCACAAATACATGCGGATAATAGTCTACGAGACCGTTTTGAATACTGGATGGGCAATCTTGATGAAAAACGATTAAAACCTCAATCTTTTAAGAAAAGACTACCTGCAGAACGCTCTAAAAAATATACGCTTGAAAAAACAATCCATACACGAATAGCAAGAACCGAGGAAGGTAGATGGAAGATCAGGTGCTTTGGCGAACTACGCATTCATAGGGAGAATGGTGAACTTATCAATTGGAATACAAAAGCGGGAGCAACAAGAAAACTAAAAACATTATTCGCATACTTATTATTAAAGGGAGAAAAAGGAGCATCGGGCGAACAATTAGCCGATTTACTCTGGCCTGATGCCGATTCTACAGAAATCGCTATGAATCGTTTTTACCATTCCATTCGTTTTTTACGCCAAGTTCTTGGTGGTGATAAAACTTCAGGTAAAGACGAATCTTTTGTTGTCAACCAAAACTCAATGTATTACTTACAATTGCCTTACGACAGTTGGGTCGACCTTCCTATGTTTCGTGAACTCTGTACAAAAGGAAAAATACATGCTCAAAATAATGAACTCGAACAGGCTAAAATCTGTTATCAATCTGCTGAAAGACTGTATTCGGGGAAACTTTTTAAAGACATACCCATAAAATATATAGAAGATAATGATGATGATTGGTGTTGGAGCAAACGGTATTGGTACAAAGAAATGTATCAAAAACTGTTGTATAGTCTTGCCTCGGTTCATCGACAATTAGGAGATACTGCACTTGCAATTTCCTATGCTGACCGTGCGCTATCTGAAGACCCAAATTTAGAGGAAGCTCATCGCGAAAAAATGCTAGTCTTAGCTACAGTTAAAAGATATGATGCTTTAGAAAGACAATATAAAATCTATTCAGAGTCCCTTAAAAAATTCAATATGGGAACTCCTTCTTCCGATTTAAAAAAGCTTTATTTGAGCTTACTCCAAAAAGTTCAACACTAGAACTTTACTCATTTCAATAAATGCTTTTAGTTTAAAATGGAAGAATTCGAAAGTTTAACATTTTTGATAAAAACTATCAAAACACTAATATTCCTTGGTATTTATTGTTGATTTTATATAAATTAAAGCTAATAATTACGATAAAATAATAACATCGTTTTAAAACCAAAGAAAAACCAAAGAAATACAACCTATGTTTGAAGTGTAATTTAAAAATCTTTGGTGATGCAAGTATCTTCAGGTTGTCCGTTTATGAGTAAGGAAGATTTCAATCCTTTTGACTTATCTAATCCATTTCCTCAATATAAAAAATTCCGTGACGAAAAACCTGTTTTTTTCAGTGAAGAGCTTGGGTATTATGTGGTCACTCAATATGAAGATGTAAAAGCAATTTTTAGTAATTGGAAAACCTACACATCTCAGAATGCCCAATCCCCCTTCAAACCTATTTCGCCTAAAGCCAAAGCGCTTATGGAAGAACAAGGCTTAGTAGGGCTTTCTGGTTTGTCAGGTCGTATACCGCCAGATCATACTCGTATTCGTAGAATTGTTAGTATGGCCTTTAGTTTAAAGCGGATAAAAAAATTGGAGCCAAGAATTCGCGAATTGGCTATTAAAATGATAACTAATTTTAAAGATGACGGTGAAGCCGAAATCGTAAAGCAATTAGCATATGATTTACCTGCATTGGTCATTTTCATGTTATTAGGTGTGCCTGATGAAGATGTAGATAAAGTAAAAGGCTGGGCAGAAAGCCGTCTGTTAATGACTTGGGGAAACCTGACGGATGATGAGCAATTGGTGCACGCACAAAACTTAGTTAACTACTGGAAGTATTGTGAAAACATGGTAACCATGCGAAAGGGAAATCCGACGGATGATTTACCAGGTGAATTAATGAATTTACAAGAAGAAGGACATGAGATTACCGACCGTGAAATCGCAGCTATATGTTATAGTCAATTGTTTGCCGGTCATGAAACTACTACTTCGTTAATTGCTAATGGCATAAGAGAGTTGTTACGTCATCGTGAAAGTTGGGAAGCGATTTGCTCGCACCCAGAATTGATTCCGAATGCGGTGGAAGAAGTACTTCGGTATTCCCCATCTATAGTTTCATGGCGAAGAAGAACGTTAGAGGATTCCGTAATCGGGGATGTTAAAATTCCAGCAAACTCAAACCTATTGATAGTCATGGGTTCCGCTAATAGGGATGAAAGTAATTTTGAAAATGGAGAGGAATTCGATATCACACGTGAAAACTCCAAAGAGCATCTTTCTTTCGGATTCGGAATTCATTTTTGCTTAGGTTCTCCTTTGGCGAAATTAGAATTCAAAACGGTATTGGAAGAACTGACTCGCTTGGTTCCCAACATGAAATTAAAAGAAAATCAAGAATTCAAGTTTGCAGAAAATACATCTTTTAGAGCACCTGTTGCTTTACAGGTAGAGTGGTAATAATAATATTCAGTTAAAACATCAGGTATGAAACACACATTATTTTTTAAGGAGGCAAAACCGGAAGAATACGTTCTTTTAGGCGGCAAAGGATCTAGTTTGGCCAGCATGAGTGCAGCTGGTTTTCCAGTACCCATGGGTTTTTCGGTAACTACTCATGCCTATGCCAAGTTTTTGGAAGAAGGGCAATTGTTAGCGACCATTTTAGAAAAAGTGAGTTGTATTGACTGTGCAAATACCGATGAATTAGCGGCCAATTCAAAAGAAATACGTCAGATGATTTTAGACAAACCACTTCCTTCTGATGTGGAAAACGAAATTAAAGCGTCGTATAAAAAACTTTGTGAAAAAGCAGGAATGCCCAATGACTTACCAGTCGCTGTTCGTTCGAGTGCAACTGCCGAAGATTTACCAGACGCTAGCTTTGCAGGTCAGCAAGACACCTATTTATGGGTTGTTGGTGAGGCTGAAGTGTTGACCAATGTTCGTAAATGTTGGGCAAGTTTGTTTACCGCAAGAGCCATAAACTACCGCAAAAATCAGAAGATTGATGAAACGGAATTGTTGATGAGCGTAGTAGTTCAAAAAATGGTGAACGCCCGTACGGCCGGGGTATCAATGACTATGAACCCAATAAACGGAGACCGCTCTAAAATCGTAATCGATTCTTCTTGGGGTTTGGGTGAAGCAGTAGTTTCGGGCGAAGTTACGCCTGATAATTTCCTTATCGATAAAATCATGTTACAGATTATCACGTCGAACATTCAAGAAAAGAATATTGAGCATGTGCCAGATATGGCGAATAAATGTGTAGTAACTAGAGAGATAGAGCCAGAAAGAGCAAAAGAACCAAGTTTGAGCGATGATGAGGTAATTGAAATCTGTAAAATCTCAAAAATTATAGAAAAGCATTATAAATGTCCCCAAGATATTGAATGGGCTATTGACGCTGACCTTCCGGCGGGTGAGAATGTAACGTTATTACAGAGTAGACCGGAAACGGTTTGGTCTCAAAAAACCATCGAGAAGAAAAAAGCCGTAACGGGTATGGAGGGTATTATCAATACACTCATGAATCCTATCGGAACAAAAAAATCCTAATAAATAACCAGTAAAACAATCCTTAAAAAAGAGAATCACTATGTCTAAAAAAGCATTTATTAGTCCGTATGACCACAAAGCACCAGAAGGCGCTGAAGGTTGGAAAGAACTTTATCCGTACTACATGACCTTTCATGATAATCTGAAAGAGAATGAAGAATCGAAATTTTTCTATTGCGATTCTCAGCATTGGCCTAACGTCTTTAAGCCCTTTGATGCCATGACGGTAGAATTTGCGGTAAAATGTTTAAGTCAATATAATACGAGACAATGGCTGATTCCACCTGCAAACGGTATCGATTTTAAGATTCACAATGGCTATTGCTATATGAGTCCAGTTGAAGTAGACCCATCTTTAATTGCCGATAGAGTACCGCAATTTATGGAACGTGCGGGCTATTATTTTCAAAACTGGGATAGTTTATTGGAGAACTGGCATAAAAAAGTGAAGGATGTTATTGATGAGATGGAGGCAATTACTTTTGAGCCATTACCAGAGGTTATCGATATGCAATGGGTGAAAGATGGTATAGGCTTAGATCCTACATATCATATGATTCAGAATTATGATAAAATGATAGACCTATGCTATAAGTTTTGGATGTATCATTTTGAGTTCTTAAACCTTGGTTATGCAGCTTATTTAGATTTCTTCGGATTCTGTAAGCAGACTTTTCCTGGAATTCCTGATTTGTCGGTAGCGAAAATGGTGCAAGGTGTAGAAGTGGATTTATTCCGTCCGGATGAAGAATTACAAAAACTATCAAGACTTGCAGTTAAATTAGGTCTCAATGATGTCATTAAGAACAACGATATTGATAAAGCCCTTGAAATAATGGGGAATTCATCAGAAGGAAAGGAATGGATTGCAGCTTGGGAAGAAGCCAAATATCCTTGGTTCAACTTTACTGTAGGAAACGGATTTTATTCTAGTGATAAATACTGGATTGATCATCTAGAAATTCCTTTTGAATATATTAAGAGTTATGTAGAACGGATTTTAAAAGGCGAAACCATTGAACGTCCTACTGAAAAAATTGCGGCTGAAAGAGACCGTATTACCGAAGAATATCGTGATTCATTACCAGATGAGGATGCAAAAACTGCATTTGATGGTAAGCTAGGTTTGGCACGAGTGGTCTTCCCTTATGTGGAGAATCATAACTTTTATATCGAGCATTGGTCTATGTGTGTCTTTTGGAGAAAAATGCGTGAATTAAGTGCTGTGTTTGTAGAAGCAGGTTTCTTTCCCGAAATAGAGGATATGTTTTATTTCCGAAGAGAAGAAATACAACAATTATTATTTGATTATGGCCGTGGTTGGGCGATGGGAGTACCATCTATAGGACCCGATTATTTGCCGACAGAAATTGCTAGAAGAAAGAAAATAATTGATGCCCTGTCCACCGCCCCGCCAGAACAAGCCTTTAACCAGCCACCTGCGGTAGTTACGGAACCGTTTACGATTATGCTTTGGGGAATTACCTCAGAAAGTGTCGAAGGTTGGTTGTCTAGTGAAGAAACAGGCAATATGTTAAAAGGTATGGCCGCTTCGCCAGGAAAAGTTGAAGGTAGAGCGAGAATCATCAATAGCGCTGATGAATTGAGCCTATTAGAAGAAGGAGAAATATTGGTAACTCGTGTTACTTCGCCAAGTTGGGCTCCAGTTTTTGGAAAAATTCAAGCTACGGTTACCGATATAGGCGGTATGATGTCTCACGCAGCTATTGTCTGTAGAGAATATGATTTGCCAGCCGTAACAGGGACGGGAAATGCGAGCACTAAAATTAAAACAGGAGATATGATTCGCGTAGATGGTGGTGCAGGAACGGTTGAGATTATGTCTAAATAAAATAACCATCATATTACTCCTTAAAATTTTGTTGTCAGTATGGAAACTGAAAAACATCAGTTTCCATACCTACATGAAGTCAACACTCAAAACTTAAAAAATGAAATCAATAATATATAAAATTACAGTCATTATAGCTGTTATTCTTGTAAGTATAACAACAAAAGCCCAAGACCTATCGCAAGCACCAGCTAATTATGGTTTAACAGGCGTATTAGATGGAGCAGTACCAGGACCTGGATTTTACTCCTTCGAGTATGCTCAGTATTATTCAGGTACACTTCAAGATTTCAATGGAAATGATGTAAAGCCAAATGGAACAGATGAATTAAAGATTAGCTCCATGTTACTTATGAATCAAGGTGTTTGGGTTACAAAAACTAAGGTACTAGGTGGTAACTTGCTGTTCGATGCATTAGTGCCTATCGTACTTTTAGACTCAAAAGACCCTTATGACCTAATTGGAAAATCTGGCATCGGAGATATTATAGTTGGTACAGGTATACAATGGTTTGAATCCAAACTTTTTGGATTACCATTTCCTAACCGTTTTGAACTAGACTTTGTACTACCTATCGGTTCTTATAATGATGAGGGCGGCACGAAACCGATTAATGCAAGCTCTAGGTTTCTTTCTGTTGAACCCTATTGGGCGGCTACTTTGTTTTTTAATAAAGAATTCTCATTCTCCATGAGAAATCACTTGACTTTTAATGGAAAATATAAAGAGATTCCGAATACAGAAGTACAAGTAGGCGCTAACTATCACTTGAATTATTCACTAGAACATCTAATAGGAAAAAGTAGGTTCGTGCCAGGGCAATCTGGTGAGTTCAGATTAGGTATTCAAGGGTATTTGGCCGAACAACTCGCCAATGATAAAGTGAATGGTGTTGAATTGGCAAATTCAAAAGAATCTGTATTTGCCGTTGGTCCGGTATTACAATTACAAACAAAATCAGGATGGTTTCTAGCGTTGAAAACTGCTTTTGAGGTATCGGCAAAAAATAGACCTCAAGGAACAAGGACTACCTTGCGCTTTATCAAGTATTTTCCGCCGAAACCAAAAAAACAAATGCCAGCTGAATAAGTCTTAATTTTAAAGTATTGAACAAACAGGTATACATTTTAAAATCTTATACTTGATAAGAAGTATTTCACAAAAACCTACAAGAACAATGTCAACACAAACAGCTACAAATAAGATAATGATAGCACATAAAAATGTGTTTCAAGCCGCTGAGAAATACATGCGGGTACGAAAGAATGATGTGCATATTCCGATTTCGTTTTATTATGCCATGCGGTTGGCAGATGCCTATCCTGATACTGATAGAGAATTAGTCGGCGTTGCTATTATCTTACACGATATTGGTTGGTATTCTATCGATGAAGATGATATCTTTAAAAAGGGATTTCAATCAGAAAATTTTATGCAAAGCGATGTGCGTTATTTACATGAATCGGAAGGCGTGCGTTTGGCAAAACCTTTATTGAAAGACTTGGGGTATGATGACGAATTTATTGAAAAAATCTGTACTATCATTGACGGCCATGATACGCGAGCTTTCGCTAAATCATTAGAAGATGAAATAGTTCGTGATGCCGATAAATTGTGGCGTTTTACACAGACTGGTGTTAGCGTAGCCTGCGATTGGTTCAAACAAACCCCTGGGCAATATTGCGCTCGATTGCATACCGATATTATTCCGGTGCTACATTTAAAGGAATCTAAAGAAATGGCAAAAATAGAACTGACAGAAACGGAGAAAATGTTACAGACAGATATTTTATAAATATGGAAAATTTTATAGACGGAAAATGGACGAAGCCTCTTTCGGGTAAGTATGGTGATATCACGAATCCTGTTACGGGAGAAGCCTTTGAAAAGGTGCCTCATAGTAATGTGGACGACGTAGATGTCGTGATGGAGTCTGCATACAAAGCGTTTAAAAAGTGGAAGAAAGTGCCTGTTGCCGACCGCGCTAAATTACAACACAAGGGTGCGCAGCTTATGCGTGACCATGCTGATGAATTAGGAAATCTGTTAGCAAACGAATTAGGTCGACCTGTTGCAGCTTGTATTCGTGAAATTAATCGAAGTGCAGATTTGACCGATTATTATGCAGAAGAAGGTTTACGGCTGAAAGGTGAGATTCCTTTGCATAACATTGAGGGCGAACGCGCCATGATAATCAGAGAGCCGATTGGGGTAGTGGTAAGCATTACTTCCTTTAATTACCCTATTGCTTTACTGACCATGAAATTGGGTGCAGCATTGATAACGGGTTGTACCATAGTTTCAAAACCTTCTGACGAAACGCCATTATCAACCATGCGAATTGCAGAATTGTTTTCTGAGGCAGGTTATCCTGACGGAGTTTTCAATGTCATTACGGGTCGTGGTAGAGATATTGGGGATGCTTTGGTCACACACAAACACACCGCAAAAATTGCTTTTACTGGCGGTACAAATACAGGAAAACGCATAGGATCTTTAGCTGCCCAACATAATAAAAGGGTTACTTTAGAGCTTGGTGGTCAATCGCCAGTTATTGTCTGTGCAGATGCCGATTTGAAAGTTGCCGTACCTGCTATTGTAAAACACACCTTTGCCAATAGCGGACAGTTTTGCTATCGCGTAGGCAGAATTTATGTGCATGCCGATATTTATGATGATTTTGTTGCAAAAGCTACGGAACAAACTAAAAAACTAACGGTAGGCAAACAATTTTCAGGCTGCGATATGGGACCTATGATTAGCGAAAAAATTTATAAAACTAGCGAAGAGCAAACTGCCGATGCCAAGAAAAAAGGAGCAACAGTTACAACTGGTGGCGAACGCCTAAAAGGTGAGCAATATGATAAAGGTTGGTTTTTTCCACCAACAATTATTGCTGATACCGACCACAGTATGAATATTATGAATGAAGAAACTTTTGGTCCTGTAGCAGGTATAATGAAGTTTACGGATAATGAAGAAGCGGTAGCATTGGCCAACGACTCCGTTTACGGACTCGCAGCATACGTGTTTACAGGTGAATTAGGAGCAGGACTTCGAATAGCCGAAGAATTGGAAGCAGGTTCGGTTTGGGTCAATAATATTCAACGTTCCTACCATGATGTACCTTTTGGAGGTGTAAAACAAAGTGGAATAGGTAGAGAAAAAGGGCGCTACGGAATAGAATCATTTACTGAATTAAAAACTATTTATTACAGCTATTAATGTTACGAAAAAAAGACATACCGGTTTGGGAAGCAGCAAGGCCATTTCTTGATGTACGCAGTAATGACGAGCACACCTTGTTTTCATACTACTGGGTAAAACAATTATTGGATTTTTACCCTGATGCGGATGCCGATGTAGTGCTACCTGCTATTTTATTGCACGATGTGGGATGGAAAAAAATTCCGATTGAAAAAGTCTTGGAATCCTTCGGTCCCAAAATGAAATATCCAGAATTAAGACGTCTACATGAAGTCGAAGGAGTCGCCATCGCCGAAAAAATACTTTCTGAGTTAGGCTATAACGAACATTTAAGCAAACAGATTTGTGAGATTATTGATGGGCATGATACTACTAAAGAAGCGAGGTCTTTGAATGATTCGATTGTAAAAGACGCTGATAAATTATGGAGATTCACCCGTCACGGTAATGAAACTATACAGTCTTGGTTCGATATCTCAATGGCAGAAGTACAAGAAATATTACGCAAGCAGTTTCCTGGCTTATTGACAGATAAGGGAAAACTTTTTGCTACACAGATGTTAGAAATAGCAGAACTTAAAGAAAATTTAACTAAATATATTCCGAATGTATCAGCTGAAAGATAAAGTAGTCATCGTTACCGGTGCAGGTGGCGGACTCGGCAAAGCATTTGCGAAAGCCTTTGCTGGCGAGGGAGCCAAAGTGGCTATCGCCGATATCAATGAAGAAGGTGCACAGCAGACTTCCAAAGAAATAGAAGGTAGTATCGCCATTAAGGTAGATGTTACTTCTGAAGCTTCGGTGAAAGAAATGGCTGAAAAAGTAATATCCCAATTCGGACGAATAGATGTCTTGATTAATAATGCAGCCATTTATGCCGGAATTCAACGAAAACCTTTCTTTGAACTCTCTGAAAATGAATGGGATTTGGTTATGAACGTAAACCTAAAAGGAACGTGGATGGCGAGCAAAGCAGTCTTCCCTTTTATGAAAGAACAAGGTGGCGGAAAGATTATCAATATATCTTCTGCAACGGTAATGAGCGGTTCTCCCCAATGGTCACATTATGTGGCTTCAAAAGGTGGTGTAATCGGACTTACCCGAAGTATGGCTAGAGAAATAGGCGATTATAATATTAATGTAAACAATATAGCCCCTGGCTTTACCTTGACCGAAGCAAGTTTATCGCTAATGGATAATGCCAAGGAATATGGCGTACAAAGAGGAGCGATAAAAAGAGGTTCTAATGCAGATGATATTGTGGGTACCGCCTTGTACCTAGCTTCTAAAGCCTCCGATTTTGTAACTGGACAGACTATCGTCGTAGATGGCGGAAAACAATTTATATAACTGATAAAAATAAAAAATATGCCTAAAGTAATATACATAGAAACCGAAGGAAAAAAGCACGAAGTGGATCTTCCGTTAGGAGCAACTTTCATGGAAGGTGCCGTACAAAATGATGTAAAAGGTATTGTAGCCGAATGTGGTGGTTCTTGCATGTGCGCCACCTGCCACGTTTATGTAGATGATGCATTTTTAGAACTGTTGCCAGAAATGGAAGAGGAAGAAGATGAAATGCTAGAAGGTGCTACCGCAGAGCGCACACCGAATAGTAGATTGGGGTGCCAAGTACGGGCATCAAAAAAACTAGATGGAATTATTTTAAGAGTACCAGGCGAGCAATGAAAAAACGAGTTATCATAATCGGTGCCGGTCACGGCGGAGTGCAAGCTGCTTCTACTTTACGGGAAGATGGTTTTGAAGGTGAAATCATTATGATTTCTGACGAATCTGATGCGCCCTATCAAAAACCGCCACTTTCAAAAGGCTATCTACAAGGCAAGCAGTCGGCACAAGCCATTTTGTTTCGGTCTGCCAATTATTATAATGACAACTCTATTGATTTGCAACTTGGGGTGCGGGTCAATGCGATTCATTCGAAAGAAAACCAAATTGAACTTTCCGATGGTTCAAAATTAGATTATGATTATCTGATTATAGCCACAGGTGCGTGTAATAGAAAACTACATTTCAATGGTAAAAAAGCCGAAAAGGTGTATTACCTACGGAATTTTTCTGACGCTAAAGTCATTGAAGAAAAACTAGACCCAGCAAAACATATCATCATTGTTGGCGGCGGATTTATCGGTCTCGAATTAGCTGCCTTAGCCATAGAAAAAGGTAAAAAAGTAACGGTAATCGAAACTGAAGACAGATTGATGAAAAGGGTATTGCCCGAAGCTTTGTCAAAGGTCTTTTATGATACACATAAAGAAAAAGGTATAGAAATGCTGCTTGGTGTTTCGGTAGTTGATATTATTGATGGTAAAATGGTAACCTTAAATAACGGTACAATTTTGAAAGCCGATTTGGTCTTGGCAGGCATTGGCGTCATCGTAGAAACCGAATTGACCGAAAACTCGGGCATTACCATTGACAATGGTATTGTTGTTAATAGCTTTCAGCAAACTAATGTAGCGAATGTATATGCCATTGGCGATTGCGCTAACCATTACAACCCATTTGCAAAAAAGAATTTACGATTAGAATCTGTTCAAAATGCGGTGGACCAAGCCAAAGTCGCTGCAGCGCATATTTTGGGCACTCCGTTTGAGTACAATGCTGTTCCTTGGTTTTGGACCAACCAATACCATTTAAAACTACAAATGGCCGGCATCAGCTTTGGTTTTGAGGAAGCCATCATTCGCCAATCTCCTCAGCCTGAACGATTTTCTGTCTATTATTTTAACGATGGAAAACTAATCGCGGTAGACTCCCTAAACCGCCCTGCGGATCATTTGAATGCTCGAAAATTATTGACTGCCGGTATTTCTCCCACAAAAGAGCAGGTGCAAAATTTTGATTTTAAATTGAATGAATTGTTGACTGATTGAAGTTTTATGGTTATCTCTAGTGCACTTGCATCCCATAACAAATCCATCACCCCTTTCTAAACTCCCCAGGAGCCACCCCAACCCGTTTTTTAAAAAATCGACTAAAATAAGCCGGATCGTTAAAATTGAGAAAATAAGCCACTTCGGCAACTGAATAAGATGTATTCAACAGGTATTTTTTTGCTTCGTTCAGCATAAATTCCTGAACAACATTCAAAGCAGATGTATCTGCCACAGTATGACAAACCCGGTTCAGGTGAGTTTGGGTAATGCCTAAAGTTTTAGCAAAAACCTTAATACTCGGTAGGCTTTGTGCATGCTGGCGTATGAGTACCTGAAACTGTTGAAAATAAGCTAGGTTACGATTTTTACTAATCAGTGCTTCTGAAGTACTTAGTAATGTTGAACGATAAAGTTCTAGGTAAAATAACTCAAAATGAATTTTTAAGGCTAATAATTTTTCGGGCGCCTCATCAAAGATTTCCTGCTGTATTTTATCTTTCTCGTTTAAGAGATTTCTAAATACTTCTGGGTTGTTTTCAAAGTTTAAACAAGAAAGTCGCTCTATCTCTTTTTTGATATGAGGTTTATCATTTAAAATTGTTTCATAAAAAGACTGCGAAATGGTGATGACATCGCCCGTAATCTTTGGTTCGAAATGAAAACCATGCAATACATTGGCAGGCACCATTACTACGCATGGTGATTTTAAGGAGATGTTTTTTCCTTCCGACAATAGTGTGCCGCTACCTGATTTAATAACAAACATTTGTAATAAATCGGTATGAAAATGCTCTTCAATCTCCCATGAATAGATTTTACTTCGATCTTGTAAGGGTTCCATATGAATGAAATCATTAACTAAAGGAAGGTTTTGCTCACCATAGAGACCTTGAAATCTTTGAATACCTTTCATAATGTGTATTTTAAACAAGTGATAAAAGAACAATATAATATATTAAATGCTATAATACAGTAAGTTATATTATTTTTTTCGTTTCAAAACTTATAAAAATGTTTAAAAAGTACAATATTAAATATAATTTGTCCAAAAGATTACTAACAGATGTATTTATCTTCGGCTTGTAACCATAAAATAGTTTGTCATGAGTGAAATACTTCAGCCAGGATTTGACATGGAAATTCAACCATCTTATTTAGATAAGGGGTATAAATCTACACTTTTAAGAGCGCCTTCGAAACCGCTTATCCTTCCAAAAAAATCACTATCAGAAAGTACAGGACCTATTTTTAAAGATTTTAATTTAGGTGACCTAGATCACGATTTAACAAAAAATGCAATTAAACAAGCCGAGCCTATCGGTGAGCGTATTGTAGTTCATGGTACCGTGATGAATGAAAAAGGGCAACCATTACCAAATACCTTGATTGAAATATGGCAAGCAAATTCTGCAGGAAGATATGTACATAAAGTTGACCAACACGATGCACCTATTGACCCTAACTTCTTGGGCACAGGCAGATGTATGACCGATGCACTAGGCAACTATAAGTTTTACACTATTAAACCCGGAGCTTACCCTTGGGGTAATCATTATAACGCTTGGCGCCCTGCACATATTCATTTGTCTTTGTTCGGAGGACCTATTTCAAGTAGATTGATTACGCAAATGTATTTTCCTAATGACCCATTATGCCCTTATGACCCTATTTTTAATGCGGTACCAACAAAAGGTAGAGATTTATTAGTGTCGGCATTCGATATAGATCATACCGAACCTAGCTACGCCTTAGGGTATAGATTTGATATTGTTTTAAGAGGTCAAAACGCAACTCCATTCGAGAATTTATAACCTATAACTATGAGTACAACTATAAAACCACAGACGCCTTCTCAAACCATTGGTCCTTATTTTGCATACGGTCTAACGCCTAAACAATACTCCTATGATTTTCATGGTATAGCGAATGGCAATATGGTCGACAAATATGACCTAGACAATACCATACAGATTACAGGTACAGTGTATGACGGTGAAGGTCAACCCATAAACGATGCTATGTTAGAACTTTGGCAGAATGATGGTGAACGTCAATTATTCGGTAGATATGGCACAGGTACAGATGAAGGGAATCAATTTGCCTTTACGACGGTGAAACCAAAATCTGTAGATGGACAAGCACCTTTTATCAATGTAATTTTATTTATGCGTGGTCAGTTATTGCATTCATATACCCGAATCTATTTTGAAGATGAGACCATTTTAAATGCTACCGATGAACTATTGAATAGTGTTCCAGAAGATCGTAGACAAACTATCATCGCTAAAAAGGAAGACAATTGCTATGTGTTTGATATTCATATGCAGGGTGACCAAGAAACTGTTTTCTTTCAATTATAATTAGAAAAATTTTTATGTCGCTATACGCTGAAACATTTTATACAAAAGAATTATCACAGCTTTTTGAAGACAGGTATGCCGTCTCGCAATTACTAAGAGTCGAAGCTGCTTTGGCGATAGCGCAGGCTGAATTAGGCATAATACCAAAAGTAGCTGCCAAAATAATTGCTGATTGCTGTATAGTTGATGCTATCGATATTAATGCCTTGAAGAATGATGTGATTTTAGGTGGTAATGTGGCAATACCCTTGGTAAAGCAATTGACTAAACTCATAAAAAACCAAGATTTTGAAGCCTCTAAATATGTTCATTTTGGAGCTACGAGTCAAGATATTATAGATACAGCTACCATACTTACTATTAGAGAATATATAGTTTGGCTTGAGAAGAAACTAAATAGCCTAGAAACTGCCTTAGTCGCTTTGACAAATAAACATAAGGAAACTATTATGATGGGCAGAACCTTATTGCAACAGGCGAAACCAATGACTTTTGGACTTAAAACTGCTGGATGGTTAGAAAGTATTTCGCGTAGCAAAGCAAGATTACACGATTTAAAAAGTCGACTGTTGTGTATTCAGCTGGGTGGTGCCGTAGGAAGCGGTAATGCCAATATTACTGCCAGTGTACAACTAGAGTTTGCAAATTTATTAGAACTATCGGCATCTTTTCCATGGCAAACGCAACGTGATTCATTGGTTGAATTTTCTTCGTTCTTAGGAATTCTGTCTGGCTCGCTAGGAAAAATCGCCAAAGATATTTCGCTTTTAATGCAAACGGAAGTAGCCGAAGTTTTTGAAGGAGCTGCCGAAGGTAAAGGAGGCTCCAGTACCATGCCACATAAAAGGAATCCGGTTGGGTGCGCGCTTATATTAAGTAACGCCACCCGAACGCCTGCATTGGTTTCTACCATGCTTTCTGCTATGCCACAAGAACATGAACGCTCTGCCGGACTCTGGCATGCCGAATGGGAAACCCTTTCTCAATTAATGAATGTGACTGCTGGTTCATTAGAGAAATCACTTGATTTGATATCAAATCTAGATGTAGATAAAGAGCGCATGCTTCAAAACATAGAAATTACGAACGGTTTAATATATGCCGAAAAAGTGTCTTTCCAATTATCAAAAACACTCGGAAAAATGCAAGCTCACGAATCTATTAAAAAGGCATGTAATATAGCTATTCAACAGAAAAGACATTTAAAAGAAGTGGTGTTAGAAATGCATCCACAGATAAAAAATATTGACAAATTATTTCAACCTAAAAATGCAATAGGTAATAGCATCGTTTGGGTTAAAAGTCTATTAAAAACCTATTCATAACACTATGAAAACCAACTTTAAAATACAAGGCACACCTAACAGTCCTGTCTTAATGTTCTCCAATTCTTTGGGGGCGACCATGGGCATGTGGGATGAATTGATACCTGATTTACTTCCTTACTTCAGGGTTTTACAATACGATACCCGCGGTCACGGTCAAAGTGAAATGACCGAAGGTCCATATAGCATCGCGCAACTAGGTAATGATGTTATTGATCTCTTGGATGAACTGAACATTGATAAAGTTCATTTCTGTGGATTATCCATGGGCGGACTCATAGGACAATGGCTAGGTATCAACCATCCGGAAAGACTATACAAGTTAATAATCAGCAATACCGAGTCTAAAATTGGAACTGCAGAAGGTTGGAACGAACGTATCAAAACCATCAATGAAAATGGAATGTCTTCGATAGTGGAAGGCACCATGGAAAAATGGTTTACAAAAGGGTTTCATGGTAGTAATCCATCCCGCGTAGCGGAAATGACACAACTTTTTCTAGCCAACAGAATTGATGGTTACACGGCTTGTTGCGCTGCAATTGGTGCTGCCGATTTTAGGGATGCTATCAAAACAATATCCGTTGAAACCTTAATCATTACTGGGGTTGAAGATACGGTAACCAATGTTGCCGCTGCCGAAAAAATGCAGGAAGAGATTCCTAATGCGAAACTAAAAGTATTCCATGCTAGACATTTACCAAGTACCGAATTACCTACCGAATATGCAGAAACGCTAATTGATTTCATTGTAGGCGAAGCCACTTTTGATAGAGGTATGCACGTGCGAAGAACGGTCTTGGGAAGCGAACATGTAGATAGGGCAAACGGCAACAAAAATGAATTCAATACCGATTTTCAAGAGTTTATCTCGCACTACGCCTGGGGCGAAATTTGGACCCGTCCGGGATTGCCAAAACATAACAGGAGTCTAATTACGCTATCGATGTTGATTCCTTTGAACCGTAAAGCGGAATTTAAAATGCATGTAAAAGCAGCGTTCAATAATGGCGTAACGGTAACGGAAATCAAGGAAGTTATATTACAATCAGGAATTTATTGCGGATTGCCAGCAGCCAATGATGCCATGCATTCTGCCGAAGAAGTATTTAAAGAATTGAACATAAAATAGTAGGATCATGAACAAAATTAAAACACAAGTCGGGATTATTGGTGCAGGGCCAGCAGGTCTCCTATTGGCAAATTGGCTAAAAAAACACGGAATTTCATCCGTTATCTTAGAATTACGTTCTAGGGAATATGTAGAAGGGCGCGTACGTGCCGGTCTGGTAGAACAAAATACGAAGGACATCTTGGAACAATTGGGCTTGGCCGACCGCTTGAATAAGGAAGGTATTGAGCATGATGGAGTGTATTTAAGTTTTGATGAAGAACGAGTGCATATTCCTTTTGGCGAGTTGACAGGTGGTAGAAAAATTACGATTTACGGGCAACAGGAAATCGTTAAGGATTTAACAGACGCTTGGTTAGAAGGAGGCGAAGCGCTTCACTTTGAAGCCAAGGCGACTAAAATTGTTGACTTTGATACAAAGAGCCCCAAGATACATTTTGAAAAAGATGGTGAAAAAGGCATTTTGGAGTGCGATTTTGTGGCTGCCTGTGATGGTTTTCACGGTATTGGAAGAAAGACCTTGCCAATGAAAAGTTTTCAGTCCTATGACATTACCTACCCCTTTAGTTGGTTGGGCATCTTGGCCAATGTAGCGCCCTCTAGTGATGAATTGATTTATGCCTATCACGAGAATGGTTTTGCCCTGCACAGTTTGCGGTCAGAAACGGTAAGCAGATTATATGTGCAAGTAGACAATGATGAATCTGTTGACAATTGGTCCGACGACCGTATTTGGAGCGAACTCACTACCCGTTTGGCCGCACCGGGATTTGAGTTGAAGGAAGGGCCTATTTTTGAAAAAGGCATTACGCCCATGCGCAGTCATATGATAGATAGTTTACAGTCCGGTAGATTGTTTCTTTCCGGCGATGCAGCCCATATTGTGCCGCCTACGGGCGGTAAAGGAATGAATTTAGCCATTGCCGATGTAAAGCATCTGGTAGATGCGATGGTAGATTACTATAAAAACAATTCAGAAGCACAATTGGATAGTTATACGGATGTCGCCCTAAGAAGAATATGGCGTGCCCAAGATTTCTCCAACTTTATGACCAAGCTGTTTCATAAACAGGATGCGCACGGTTCCTTTACCTATCGTTTGCAAAAGGCGAAAGTGGATTACCTTAAAGTATCAAAAGCCTATAGAACAACCATTGCGGAAAACTATGTAGGATTACCTTTTGAAGATTTTGAAATTTAGAACATAATGAAAAACGTACCGGTAATAAGTGCCGAAAAGGCAGCAAGTTTGGTCAAGGACGGGGATGTTATTCTAGGCGGAGGCTTTGGTATGACGGGCAACCCTGTTAATATCATTCATGAATTGGCTAAAACAAAAACTAAAGACTTAACCTTTATCGCAAATAATGTAGGCGAACCCAATATGGGTGGTGGTCGTTTGTTGAATAACGGACAGTTGAAGAAAATGATAGGTTCCTTTTTTACTTCTAACCGAGAAGCAGTATTAGCTGCACAAGAAGGTCGTGTAGACTATGAATTACTACCACAAGGCACTTTAGCCGAAGCCATAAGAGCAGGTGGTGCAGGAATTGGCGGATTTTATACACCAACGTCGGCAGGCACTTTAATTGCAGAAGGACGAGAAACTAAAATGCTGAACGGGAAAGAACAGGTCTTTATTGAAGGCATACGAGGTAATGTAGCTATCATTCGTGCTTGGAAAGCGGATACTGCTGGCAATCTTCAATACAGAATGACGGAGCAGAATTTTAACAGAGCCATGGCTACCGCTGCCGATATTGTCATAGCTGAAGTTCAAGAAATTGTTCCTGTAGGCGAACTCGACCCAAATGAAATTCATACGCCTGGCTGTTATGTCGATTATTTGGTAGAACGAAAATTGACCGAAGAAGATTTAGGTTCTTCGGCATCGGTAGGCTCCTCCAAAGTAGTTGATGAAAAACGGATGAATATGGCGAAACGAGCTTTTGCCGAATTGGAAAAAGGAGATGTGGTAAATCTGGGTATTGGCATTCCTACTTTAGTAGCTGACTTGATCAAACCAGAAGATGGTATTATACTACATACGGAAAACGGTATGTTAGGCGTTGGTCCTGAACCGAAAGATGGTGGTGGCGCAATGTTCTATCCTGTAAATGCAGGTAAAGTACCAGTAACCGCTTTACTAGGAAGTAGCTATTTTGATAGCGCAGATAGTTTTGCCATGATTCGTGGTGGTCATATAGATGTCGCCATTATGGGCGGACTAGAAGTAGATGCTGCAGGAAATTTGGCGAATTGGACGGTTCCAAGAAAACCTTTGTTGGGCGTAGGTGGCGCTATGGATTTAGCATCAGGTGCGAAAAAGTTAATTATCACATTAGGGCATACAGATAGAGACGGAGAATCAAAAGTAGTCGAAAAATGTTCATTGCCTATAACCGATTTTAAGTGTGTAGACATGCTGATTACCGAATTGGCTGTTTTCAAGTTCATCGATGGACAATTGACTCTAATCGAAATTTTACCAGGAAGTAGTTTGGAGGAAGTTCGTAAAAAAACAGCCGCAAAATTTGTAGAAAAATTATAGAAAAAGATGAAAGAAGCATATATAGTTGACGCGATAAGAACACCCATAGGAAGTTTCAGAGGTGCTCTAGCACAGGTTCGAGCAGATGATTTAGCAGCGATTCCAATAAAAGCCTTACTTGAAAAATATCCTAATTTACCTAAAGATGTTATAGATGATGTCATTTTAGGGTGCCATAACCAGGCAGGCGAAGACAATCGAAATGTTGCCCGTATGGCGTTACTTTTGGCAGGTATTCCATATACCGTACCTGGGGAAACAGTTAATAGATTATGCTCATCGGGTATGTCTACCGTAGTTCAAGCCAATAGAGCAATTAAAGCTGGTGACGGTGATGTTTTTATTGTAGGCGGTATGGAGCATATGTCTCGTGGACCCTATGTGATGTCAAAGGCTTCTACAGCATTTGGTAATGATTCCAAAATGGAGGATTCCAGTTTCGGTTGGCGTTTTGTGAACAAGAAATTGCACGAAATGTATGGTACCGATGCCATGGGTATTACAGCAGAGAATCTTGCCGAGATGTTTTCTATTAGCCGCGAAGATCAAGATTTATTTGCATACAATTCTCAAATGAAAGCTGCCAAAGCACAACAAAACGGGGTTTTGGCTGAAGAGATTTGCCCAGTTGAAATTCCACAAAGAAAAGGAGATCCGATTGTTGTGGACCAAGATGAATTTATACGTCCTAGTACAACTTTAGAAAAACTATCTAATTTAAGAACCGTATTCAAAAAAGATGGTACTGTTACTGCCGGTAATGCATCAGGGCTAAATGATGGCGCAGCTGCAATGTTAGTCGTTTCTGAAGACGCTTTGAAAAAATACAATTTAACTCCGAAAGCAAGAATAGTTTCTTCTGCCGTGGTTGGTGTAGAACCTAGAATAATGGGTATAGGTCCCGTGTATGCCACCAAAAAAGCCTTACTAAAAGCTGGTTTAGAGTTAGGCGATATGGATGTTATGGAGTTTAATGAAGCTTTTTCGTCGCAAGCATTAGCCTGCACACGAGAACTTGGTTTAGCCGATGATGACCCAAGAATAAATCCTAATGGAGGTGCGATTGCTATAGGGCACCCGTTAGGCATGTCAGGTACTCGCATTATTCAAGCTGCAACGAATCAATTAATTCGTTCTGGTGGTCGATATGCGTTGGCAACAATGTGTGTTGGTGTTGGTATGGGCTATTCTATAATTATTGAGAATGTGAAAGATAGAAAGTAAACGAAAATAAAATTAGTCCTACATTTTCATTTTTTGTGATAAAGAATTTTTGTATTTGAATGTTAAAATCCAAATGCATCTATTTGATGAGTTTTGATTTTATAAAAATGTTTTCTTACTTTTAAGTAATAAAGAATTATATCTTTTATGTTTATTTAGTATATAAATTGCAAAGCGGTGTACAGCTTTAAATTAGTAAGGTTAAAATATTAAAAATCAGAGTGATAGAGTATTTCATTTAACTCTGTCATCCCGACGAAGTGATAAAGTGAACCATATGAATGGTTCACTTTTTTGATTACAATAGTGTCAAAAACATAGTTTTTTTAAACGATTGGAATCAAAAAAGTGAGTAGGCGGTAGCCTTCACTTAGTCATTTGCACCGAGGGTTCATAAGGATTATCTAAATCCTTATGTGCCTTGTTTTTGTAAACGATTGGAATCAAAAAAGTGAGTAGGCGATAGCCTTCACTTTGTCATTTGCACCGAGGGTTCATTAGGATTATGTAAATCGCTATATGTATTTTTTTAAAAAATATTTAAGCAGAAATATTTATCATTTCTAATTAGCGTATTTTACAGCTGATATAGTAAAAAATTTTAAAACTAATTTCCAAATTAGGCTAGCACCAAGCAATATGATAAATTTAATTGGAAAATTACCGCTTAACATAGTAGTTATCTTCATCATGTTTACAGCTACATCATGTGAAGATAAAAGTATGTTAGCTGATAAGATAATAACAAATGCTGTTATTTGGACCGGTAATGAAAACCAACCTTCTGCAGAAGCATTTGCAGTTATAGGAGATTCTATAGTTGCAATTGGTTCTAAATCAGCTATAGCAGCATACAAAGGTGAACACACTGAAGTTATAGATGTAAAAGGCAAATTTATTACTCCTGGTTTTATAGACTCCCATGTACATTTATTAATGGGAGGGAATGCATTATTAAGTGTTGAATTACGAGATGCCAGTTCTCCAGAAGAGTTTATAAATAGAATTGTCAATCATGCTAAAACCACTCAACCCGGTGCTTGGATTTTAGAAGGAAACTGGGATCATACACTTTGGGGTGGCGAACTGCCCAACAAGGCATGGATTGATGACCAGACAATGAACAACCCAGTAGCTTTGTACCGTTTAGATGGTCATATGATTCTTGCTAATTCTGCAGCGTTAAAAATAGCGGGTATAGATAAAAATACACCGAATGTAGAAGGCGGTGAAATTGTAAAAGATGAAAAAGGGAATCTTACCGGAATATTAAAAGGTCATGCCATGCTACCCGTATTGGAAGCCATACCGATACCTTCAGAACTAGAGAAAATAAAATCTATTAAAGCTGCACAAAAATATTTACTGTCTAACGGAGTCACTTCAGTACATGACGTGGATAGTTTAGGAACTTACTCTGCTGCGAAAAAAATAATGGATAAGAATGAATTGCAAATACGAATATATTCATTAAACCCTTTAAACCATTGGGATAAAAGAGAAAGTGTTGAAGCGTTAAATAATAAATGGGTAAAAACAGGCGGCTTAAAAGGATTCGTAGATGGTTCATTAGGCTCACATACAGCTGCTTTTGAAAATGCATATACCGATAAACCAGAGGATAATGGGTATTTTATAAATGACGAGGAACAACTGTATTCTTGGGCATCAACGGCAGACAAAGCTAATTTGCAAATAACCATTCATGGAATAGGTGATAGGGCTTTAAACACTCTTTTAAATATTTACGAAAGAATTATAAAAGAAAATGGGCAAAAAGATAGGCGTTTTAGAATAGAACATGCGCAACACTTAAAGTCAGAAGATATTAAACGATTTTCAGAATTAGACATTATTGCTAGTATGCAACCCTATCATGCAATAGATGATGGTAGGTGGGCAGAAGAACTTATTGGGCCAGAAAGAATTAAAACTACGTATGCATTTAAATCTTTAATGAATACAGGTGCCATAGTAACCTTCGGTAGTGATTGGCCCGTTGCACCTGCTACACCTTTAGATGGTATTTATGCAGCAGTTACCCGTAGAACTTTAGATAATAAAAACCCTTATGGATGGGTTCCAGAGCAAAAAATTACAGTTCAACAAGCGTTAACAGCCTATACTAAAAATGCAGCCTATGCCTCTTTTGACGAGAACATAAAAGGTACCTTGGAAGTGGGTAAGCTAGCAGATTTTGTAATTTTTAATGATGATATAACCAAGGTAGACCCTGTTTTAATTCATAAAATAAAGATATTGTCTACATATGTTGGTGGTAAAAAAGTTTATGAAAATAATAATGAATAAAGGTAGTCAATTAATTTGGTAGTTTTTTGATTAATTGACGAGGTAAACTTTCATCTTCTTCTCAATTTGATTTATATCATAGTTTTTATATAATTTGATTCCTATAATTGTCTTTTAAACACATAATGTAATTTTAAATATAGATTACATGAATCTTCCAGTACCATGTGGACAACTATTTTTATTGCTATTTACATATTGATCACTATTTCAATAATAGTATCTATTCTACTATATGGGGCAAAACCATCTAAAAGTTTAGCATGGATTTTGGTAATTTTTGCATTACCTATAGGCGGAATTTTTTTATACTTAGTAATAGGTAGAAATAGAAGAAAGCGAAAGCTCATAGCATTAAAAAAAGACTTATTTAAACAATTGCCAAAGCCTAATGCTATGCAGGTGAATCTGTTTAATGGTAGGTGTAAGAAATTGATGACATTAAATTATACTAATTCTAATTTTCCTCCTACATCAAATAATAAACTTCAACTGTTAAAGGACGGCAAGGCTACTTTCGATGTGATTTTTAAATCATTAGAAAGCGCATCCTTTCAAATACATATACAATACTACATATTTGAAGAAGGTGAGTTGGCAGATAAATTAATGACTTTATTTGAAAAGAAAATAGCAGACGGTGTAGCAATACGAATGATTTATGATGGTATTGGTAGTTTTTCTCTAAGTAATAAATATTTAAAGAAACTGCTTAAGATAGGGGTGGAGGTGTATGCTTTTCTTCCATTTAAATTTGGAAGATATTTTTCATCTTTAAATTATAGAAACCACAGAAAAATTATAGTCGTAGATGGTCAAATTGCTTTTACAGGAGGCATTAATATTTCAGACAAATACTTAAACGGAGAAATAGGTCTTGGTAAATGGCACGATATGCACTTAAAACTAGAAGGACCTGCAGCCATACAGTTAGATCAAGTTTTTATGACAGATTGGTATTTGGTAAGCACACAAGTACTACAACCCTTATATCATCTTCATGATCAGGTTGCTATTAACTCTACTAAATTAGTACAAATTGTAGCTGGTGGTCCAGATGACGATTTCCCTGTTCTTGAGCAAACTTATTTTTCAATTATAAATAAGGCCAAAGAATATATTTATATTACAAACCCATATATAATACCAGGCCAAGCTTTAATACAGGCGTTACAAACGGCAGCTTTAAGTGGAGTAGATGTTCGTTTGTTAGTATCTGAAAATGCTGACAATAAAGTAGTAAGTTGGTCTGTACATTCATATTTTGAAATGTTTTTAAAATCTGGAATTAAGGTGTTTTTATTCCCAGACGGTTTTTTACATAGTAAAATTATGGTAAGTGATAATGCTATTACTTCCATAGGGACAGCAAATTTAGACGACCGTAGTTTTGAACAAAATTATGAAGTAAATGTAATTATGTACGATAAAGATTTTGCTAAGCTTTTAAAGGAAGATTTTTTAAGGGATTGCCTAAATAGTAACGAGCTAATTTATAGTGAGTTTGTAGAACGACCTTGGAGCAAAAAATTGAAAGAAGGTGTTGGTAAAGTTCTTAGTCCACTATTTTAATAATCACTCTATTTGTGAAGTAAAGACTAAATCTTGGTCTTCCATGGCAACAATTACCAATTTCACATAATCTTTTACAGCTTTTTCAATGTTGTTTGGATCTGTAATATCTATAATACCTCTCCATATCATTGCTCTTTCTTTACCTTCACAAATACAGTATAGGGTAGTTTCAGCATGGTATACGGTAAATTTTTCGTAATAATTATCATCATAGTAAATACCTTGATGCTCTAAATAATCGTCATTGAAGCGAGATTGATGGTCATCCCATCTATTAATGGATTTTATGAATTTTTCACGATTTTCAGAACCAGTAATTTTGGTTAAAAGTATGGCATCAAAATCTTTATCTAGAAGACTTTGCTCTACATCATCTAGTTCTTTTTCCGTTTTTTTTGAATTAGTCAAGCTTAAATCGAAAACATCAACACCACGCATTGCTTCAACATTTCTACTAGTAAATTCATTTAACAATAGACTCTCAAAGTTTTCTCTGGTTTCTGTACTTTGGGTCATGCCTACTAATAGCACTTTATTAGCGTTGAATATAACAATATCAGGATTTTTCCAATTTTCTACTAAGCTAATGGAGGAACAACCCATTAATGATAATAGAGAAAAAACGGCTAACAACTTTTTCATAAGAATTGCTTTATACAAATAGGCCTACAAGATAGGAATATGAACAACTGATGCATATGACAATAGTCAGTTGTTAAATCTCAAGTTTGGTCTTTAAAGCAGCAAATCTATAGTTTCATTAAGTTTAGGAATATGGCATTCCCAACCTTTTGTATCTCTAATTTTTACTTTAAAAGCATCGAGGGCGTTAGGTTCACCATGAATAAGAAATACATTTTCAGGGATATTTTTTATGTCATTAATCCAGTGTAAAAGTTCTGCTTGGTCTGCATGTGCAGATAAACTTTCTATTAAATAAATACTAGCTTTAACAGGATAATATTTCCCGAAAATTTTAAGTTCATGGGCACCTTCTAAAAGCTGCCGCCCTCGGGTACCTTCAGCTTGGTAGCCAACTAATAATACATTGGTTTTAGGTTCATCAACTAATTGTTTAAGATAGGTAAGAACCCTGCCGCCAGTTACCATTCCACTACCTGCAATAACAATTTTGGGTCTTGGGTCATCTATAGTTTTCCAAGTATCTGCGTAAGATGTAATTATATTGACATGGTTACACATAGCATCAAATTCGTTTATGGATAGCTTGTGCCAATCTGGATATTGTTGAAAAACATTTAGCACATTACTACCCATGGGGCTATCAATAAAAATAGGGATGTTAGGTATTTTATTCTTCTTATACATTTGCCATAACAAATACATTAGTAATTGTAAGCGTTCAACAGCAAAGGAGGGTATTATTAAAGTGCCCCTTTCATTAATAGTTTTTTCTATAAGGTCGCTAAGAATTTCTGCAACGTTTTCTACAGGATGTAGTTTGTTGCCATACGTACTTTCTAAGAAAAGAAAGTCTGCCCACTGTGGTCGTTCTGGTGGGGACAAAAGCTCATCCTGTAATCTACCGATATCACCAGAGAACACAAAAACCTTTTCGAACATTTCTAGATGTATAAAAGTTGAACCAATAATATGACCATTAAACTTAAATTTAAACCTAATGTTTTCTGAAAGTTCAATCCAATCATTTTTAATGCATCCAACAAATAACTTAATGGTATTTTCAGCTTCTTTAAGGTCGTAAAATGGTAAAGCAACAGCGTGTTTAGAAAACCCTTCGTCGTTAGCCTTTTTTGCTTGTTCTTCTTGAATTTTTGCACTATCCAACAAAATTATACGAGCAATAGCCAGCGTTGGGTCTGTAGCTAAAATACTTCCTTTAAAACCTTCTTTTACCAATCTAGGTAGGTAACCAGTGTGATCTAGGTGGCCGTGGGTTAATAGAACAACATCTATTTTACTGACATCAATAGGTAAAGGTTCCCAATTTTTTTCACGTAATTCTTTAAGACCTTGAAACATGCCACAGTCTATAAGAATATTTATTTCAGGGGTTTCTATATAGAATTTAGAGCCGGTAACGGTACCCGAAGCACCGAGAAATGTTATGCTAATTTTTTCCATGGTATTAATGTTTACAAAGTTGTTCTATCTCATTTAAAATTTTAGATTTTCGTTGTTCGGAAATACCTAAATGATCTAAAAAGAATTTATCTTTTATAAGTTGTCTACAAAGGACTACGTTTCTGCTTAACAAGAATTGTTTCTCTCTATTGGTAAGCAATCCAGATACGGTAATGGGGTAGAGACTTAGTCTATCTATTCTATCTTTTAAGCCATCGTTAGTAGGGAAATCCCAACTTAAAAGATAAAGGTCTGCGCATTTTCCATAAGAAATAGCATCTTCGGTGAATCTAGTATTTGTAACCACCCAACCTCTATCTAGGGCTTTGTTATTGCTTTTAGTTAACCAGTGTGCTTTAACATCATTGTACCTAGAATGTATGTACAAAGGTACTTTTACATTACAATTACGGCCTTCTTCATTATGAAACTTACATTCTACAACGGTGACATTACCATTTTTTTCAGCCACAACATCAATTTCATGGGTGACACAGGCGCCGTTTAAAGTAACATCTACATTAACAGCGTAACCTGAGTATTGTAAAATTGCGCCAACAAATCGTTCAAAAGGAAAACCTGTTGGGCCTAACTCATAAATAGCCTTCTTGAGTTTATATTTTGAAGCAAAAACCGACTTGTTTTTTTTTAATAAAGAATACGCTCTGTTATAAATTTCATTAGTTGTTATACCTTCATAAATTTCATCGTTGACTTTACTCACTATTTCTTCAACCAGCTCATGTTTTGCTCCGCTGTGTTTTAAAGAGGTTCTAAGCTTATCTAATGAGAACTTTACTTTATGTCCTGAAGATTTTATAATCTCTATGGTTTCTGTAGTATTCATACTATTTTTTTAGATTAATGTCTATTGGCGGAATTTTTAAAAGTTGAAGTGTAGTAGAAGCCATATTAACTTTTCCGTTAGTATGGGCAATGGCTTGTTCTATTTGCTGAAAAAGGGTGTTTTTAGTATTTCTTCTAAGTTTATAGTCAGTTATATATCTTAAGTTTAGTTGAATCCAATTATCTGTTAAATTCATAGCAATGGTAGGCACCAATGTGGCATTTTCAATGTAATATCGCTCAACCATTTCTTCCCATTTTGCTTTAGATTTTTCAGTATAATCAGATAAAATCTCTAAAGCATTATCCATTATTAGTTTTTTTGCTAATGTGGTATCAGAGCCGTATGTTATTAGGATATTCAGTTCATCCCAAACGAAGGGGAAGTCCATTGAATAATTTTTAATAGGACCTTTAAACACAAATGCATTACTTATTTTAACTATTCTACCAGAATAATTATCGCTACTAACCCATTCGCCCATTTCCATTATGGTCGTATAAATACTATCAATATCTATAACATCGCCTTTTATATTATTAATTTCAATACGATCGCCAGGTTTGTATACACGAACAAAAAATATATAAAAAGAACCCGCAATACTTAGTATTAATTCTTGTAGAGTGAAAGTGATACCTGCTGTAAAAAGACCTATAATTATAGTGTAGTCTTTTATACTATCTACAGAAAACGACATTACTATTAAAATTAGAATAAGAATATAACCTATGATTTCTACCCCTTTTTGAGCTTTGTATCTTATAGAAAGATCATCAATTCTTTTTTTTAAAATTTTTCTAATAAGACTTATGGTGAATGCAATTAAAAGAATCCACAAAATTAATGTGGCAGCCTTTATAACAGTAGGGTTTTCTAGTAAAGTTGATAATGTGCTCATTTTAATATTTTTAAAAAACCGCCAATGAAATTACTTCTTTGACGGTTTCGCTTTTAGACATTAACCAACCACTATTCTTGTCTAAAAAAATCTTTTACGTATGCTTTAATTTGATTTTGGGTCATGCTGTCTGCTTTCTTAACGGCTTTTAGTTTTCCAAATAAGGATTTATAATGTTGCGCTAGGTCTTTTTTAAATTTTTCATTTACATCTGCAGGACCAAAAAGTAATATTTCATCGCTGTCTATAATAGTTTCTGCAATATGTTTAAAGTAGCTTTTAAACTGAGTATTCTCTTTCTCTAAATAGTTTTTTTCATGAGTAATATCTTGGTTACCTCCCCACTTGGATCTAGAACCTCCTGTTCCAGTTCTATTGAAAAAATCAATTTCAGAATTTATAGTAAGTTCAGTTTCTTTATCTCCTATTAAGCTAATAATGTGAGCATGTTTACTATCTAACCAAACGCCTACTTTTTTCATTTTTAATATTTTAAAATTAATATTTAGTGTAGAGCCAAAATGGGAACTTTGCTGTCGTAGCCTATTTCTTTGATAAGCGGTCTTGAAAATACACTCCCAAAAAAGAAGTGCTTGCGGTTAATAAAAGCAACCATATTGCTATTTCTACTCTCTACAAAGGTTTGTATGCCTACACCTAATTTTTTTTCTGTTAGGTAATGAAAACTATGCTTTACCTCACTAAAAATTGATTTAAGCAACTGTTGGTTGCTTAGTTGAGTTTCATTAAGTTCTTTTTTTTGGTTAAGATGTAAAACTGCAATTTCGGCATTATGCATTTTACCAATTTCTATGAGGTATTTTAATTCAGTTTTTTTAAAAACATCTTTATAATCTGTAGGAAAAACAATTTCTTTGGGAGGTGTAAAAGAAATAGTTTCTGGAATAGCCAATACAGGACATTCCCTTATTTTTTCCATTGCCATTACCGTATTACTGCCAAAAAGAACCCCTTTAGATCCCGTTGCACCTTTTGTACCCATAGCCACTAAATCAATATCTTTTGCAGCTATGTTTTTTTTAATTGCTTCAGATAAAAAACTATAAGAAGATTCGGTATAATAATTATGTTTTGGGTTTTCGTTATGTAGTGCTAAAGTGTCTAATAGTTTAGTGAATTTTTTTTCAGAATCTTGTTTTGCCTGTTCAAATTCAGCGCTACCTTCTTCTGGTATGTTTAGGCTGTTTGTTGTGTATTTTTCAAGACTAAATACATGCAAAAAGTAAAAATCACAATTTAATTTGGCATACAAATCAATTGTATATCTAATGGCGTTCAAGGCATTTTTAGAAAAATCTGTAGGTAAAAGAATACGCTTGTTCATAGTTGAAACAGTTATTTTGTTTACTAAAAATAAAGTTCAATAAGGTGAATAACTATGATAAATATCAGTCCTTTATGGGTAGAATTAAAAAGGGAGTATTGGCATAAATACTTAAGTCCATAACAACTGGTTCATGTACCAAACGTTCAAAGAAATTTCTTCTGTAATACGCCATGGCAAACATTTTAATTTCTCGATCGTTCAAGAAGTTTTTTATTACGTTAGCCTTATCTGCATAGTTCCAAATAGCATCAAAACTATGATCTGTAGTTTTTAAACACGTTTTAAGTAACTTTTTATTTAAAACCTGGCTATAAGTCAAAATTTCTTCTTCGTTAATATGTAAAACCCTTATGGCCGCATCTGCAATTTTAGCAATAAATAATAATGGCGCTAGGGTGTTTTTGGTACAACCTTTTTTGTAATCGGTAATAAAGGCAATTTCATCAATTGGTTTGTAGGAAAGCTCTTTAGGTATTGCCAGTATTGGGCATTGGGTAATGGTGTTAGCTATACGAATAGTATTACTACCCATAAAAAGTTCTTTAGCACCTGTTTTTCCTTTATTACCCATAATTAATAAATCTATTTGTAAATCATCAATAGTTTCAGAAATGCGGGTAGTCATTGAACCTTTGCAGGAAATTAAATTGAATTTATGTAATTTATTGCCAGTATCCAGAACTATTCTATGAGCAGTTTTAGTTAAATTCTCTTGTGATGCTTTATGTAAACGTGTAAGTTCTTTTTTGCCAACAAAAAGTACATTTCTAGGTTTAGTATCAGTGGTTAAATCTTCGTACAAATGTATAATATGAAAGGTGCAAGGCCTTGAGTTAAAAATTTGTGTAGCATAAAAAAGTGCGTTATATGCCTCATTAGAAAAATCAGTAGCTACTAATATGTTTTTTATTTCCATCATTAAATTTGAGGTATAACCATAAAAGGAATGGTAACATGAAAACCTATTTTTTTAATTACGGGTTCAATAAACAAACGTTCAAAAAAGGTGTGTTTATTTTGCACCATGACTAATAAATTTATCTTTTGTTTTATTTGAAAATTGTTAATTGCCGTTATAATTTCATTGCTAGCAACCTCATGAAATAATGCATTAATTGCTAAAACATTTTCAAGATTTTTTTTATGCTTTTCTTGAACAATAGTTAATTCATCTCCAGTAAAAACATGCATTACATTAACTTGAGATATATGTATATTCACAATTTTTAGTAATTGAGATAAACTGGTTTTGTTTAATTCAATCTCAAAATCATTTGGAAAAAGTATTTGTTTTGGCACTTCATATTCAAAGCCAGATGGAACAACTAATACAGGGCATTTAGCATTTTTTATAACATGTACTGTGTTAGTACCAAATAGTATTTCCTTAGCACCAGTAGCACCTTGGGTTCCCATAACAATGATATCAATACCTTCAGCTTCAACTGTCCTTGAAACTTCACTAGATAGAACATTTAATGCTGAATGTATTATGAACGTATGCAGTGGATTATTAAACTTGGCCACTAATTTATTTTTTAAATTTTCAAGATTATTCATAGAATTTTCTTGAACTATATCCCCAAGACCTATTTGAGCAGGGCTGCCCATAAGGTATTCCGTGTGGTAAACCGGTGGCATATAACTATTTAAAAGATAAAAAGTACATTTAATATCTTTATATAGTTTAAGTGCGTAATCAATTGCCGACAAGGAATTTTCAGAAAAATCAGTTGGTAATAAAATACGAGTCATAGTAGTACATTTTAATTTATTAAAATTAAGCACACATACTAAGATATAGCATGACATTTGTCAGTTGTGACGATGTCGGAAATCACTATTATTAATTAAAAATAGAGAATATGAAGTTTAAGACAAGTATAGCGTCTACTACACCTACATTGGTCTATTTTAATGCGCCATGGTGTGCGCCTTGTAAAATAATGAAACCAATATTTGAACAGGTGGCACTGGAGCTTGAGAACACCATAAATTTTCTGTCCATTGATGTAGAGTTAAAAAAAAAGATTGCGCGTAGGTATAATGTAAAAAGCGTACCAACATTTATTCTTTTTAAGAATGGCGAATCTATTTGGAGACAATTAGGTGTATTGCAAAAAGATGATATTAAATATGCAATTGCTCAATTTATTTAATTTTAAGCCTCGTGAATAACCAAAAAGGGCACTTTTGTATGGTAGCTTACTTTCTCTACAGTAGGTCTAAAAAGTATGCGTTCTAAAAAATTAAGATTTTTAGCGACCATAACTACTAAGTCTAAATTTCTACTTTCGGTAAAGCATTGTATTGATTCGTCAATTTTTTTACCGGTAACAAAATGAAAAGAACATTCCAATTCTTTAAAATAGTCTAATAAAAGCAGCTTATTTTCCTCTTGGCTAGCGTTCATTTTTTCTCCTCGTGGTGAAACATGTAATAATCTTAAAGCCGCGTTTTTTAGAAATAAAATATCCTTCAAAATATCTAGAACTCTATAGTCATATTTTAATTGAAAATCTGACGGAAAACCTACTTCCTTTACGCTATGATACGTAGCCATTTCGGGTACTGCCATAATAGTGCAAGGTACTTTTGTTATTACATTACCTGTATTACTGCCTATTGATACCGCTTTAAGTCCGCTTGATCCTTTAGTTCCCATAACTATTAAGTCAATCTTTTTTTCTTTTACCTGTTCTTTTAAATGATCGGTTAAAAAGCCATAAAGTGCTATGGTATTAAATTTGTGCTTTGTATTTAATGGTAAATGTTCAATCTTTTTTAAAAGCTTTTCTAATTTTTCGTTACTCTCCTCTAAAATAGTTTTTTCTAAAAGCTCTTGAGAAACATACATAGCGGCTTCTCCACCAGAATTTGTACTTATAGAATTTACATGAGTAATATAAAAAGTACAATGTGTTTTCTTAAAAAAAGAAATACCATAGATTAACGCATTCCAGGCATTTTCAGAAAAGTCGGTAGGTATTAAAATATTTTTCATTTAGGCAAAAGGTAAAGTGTAAAAAAAGTTTATTGTGGCAAAAAAAGAACAGGAAGGCTAGAGTGAAAAGCTATTTTTTTAACGACAGCCTCACCAAGTACCTTTTCCCAAAAAGTATGTTGATGACGAATTATACTTAGTATACTAGATGTTTTGTTTTCTATGTAAATATCTAAGCTTTTTGAAATACTGATTTCAAAAGGAATAATTTTAAATTGATAATCTAAGCCAACTATTCTCTCTTTTAGAATTACTTTGTTTGCCTTTTGGTTATCATTTAAATTATTTTCTATGGAGACATGCACAATTTCAATAGTAGCTTGCCATAGCTTAGAAAGTTCAATTATTGGTTCTAATTCACTTTTTTTATACGGTTTAGTGAAATTAGAAGCAAAAAAAATGGTGTTTAGTTTCTGAAAATTGAATCCGGAAGGCATGGTAATTATGGGAATGTTATTTATAGTATTAATAACTCTTACCGCATTGCTCCCCAAGAAAACTTCTTTTGCACCTGTAGCACCTTGAGTGCCCATAATAATAAGGTCTATATCTTCTTCAATTGATAATTTATTAACTGCATCTTCTATAGTATTTGCTTTAGAAACAGTAGTAAATTTATGTTTAGGGTTTTTATTATTAATTTGAAAATAGGCATACATTTCTTCTAACTCTTGTTGGGAATATTTTGATAATGAATCGTAAATAACACCTAATCTTTGTTGACTTTTAGCACCTAACATATTTAGGTTAGAGGGGGTATATGCATGTAATAAAAAAAAATGGCAAGTTACATCCGCATACAATTTAAGCGCATTGAAAATGGCATTCCAGGCATTTTCGGAAAAATCGGTTGTCAGTATTATTTTCTTCATTATAAAAATTTTATATAATTATCGAGGAAGATTCTGCATTACTAAAAATGGTACGGTTGGTGAAAGACCTATTTCATCAATTGTAGAACGGTAAAGCATATCTTCTAAAAATGAATGACGAGAATTCACCATTACCAACAAATTCATATCATTTTCTTTGATATAAGATAGTATTGCTTTAGCTCTATTTTCTACTGCAGTTCTAACAAAAGAAAGTCTTGCGTTTGGTAAAGAATCTTCTAAAAACTTTTTGTTGTCTGCCTGTCTTAGACTTAAATCCTCAAAATCTGATATGTATAAACTATGAATTTGTGCTTTAAACTGTAAAGCCAAAGTGTCTAAGAGTTTTAACTCCCGTCTTTTATAGGGCAACATATAATCGCTTGGGAAAAGAATTTTCTTTGGCTGATTAAATGGGATACCATCGGGTATTGCTAATACAGGGCATTTTACATATTTAAAAACTTGTACTGTATTACTGCCAAAGGTTGTGCTGGAATTTGCAGTTTTGCCTTTTGTACCCATAATCATTAAGTCAATGTTTTTAATATTGGCAAAATCATTAACTGCATCCACTAAGGACTCAAAAGATATGATACCTTCGTAATGATGTTTAGGATTATGTGTACGTTCTTTTATTTCGTTTACCAATTGGTTTAGTTCATGTTTAGATCTTTTACCTATGGCTTGTTTTTCTTCTTCAAAAGATTCTTTACGGGTATTATAAAAAGGGCCATAAACTTCATCAGCATAAGCATGTATAAAATAGAAATTGGTACGTTCACATTTAAATAAGTTTATGGCATACGAAATAGCATGATTAGCATTGCTCGAAAAATCTGTAGGAATGAGAATATGTTTCATGGGTTTTCTATTTGTAACACCCTAAAAGTATTTTAGGACGTAAAGAAAACCTATGATAAATATCATGAGGATTTGATAATGAGTGCTTTTGTAAAAAAGACTAGGTTACATATTGTAACACTTTAAGTTCTTTAATACGAATATTTCTTCCTTCAATTTCAATAAGACCTTCTTTTTTAAAACCAGAAAGTGTTCTAATTAAACTTTCAGTAGCAATACCAGCAACGCTTGCAAGGTCGGCACGAGAAATACGTATAGGTTCAGAAGTATCTTTATTCATAATTTTGACAAATTGTAGTAGGGTTTGCGCAGTTTTTTTACGAACTGAACTATAAGCCATTTGTAAAAGCTGATGTTTTATATCTGAAATATTATCGGAAAGTAGCGACATCAATTCTAAAGGTATTGTATGGTTTTCAGCCACTACTTCAAGTAGTTGTTCTTTGCTAACTGCAGTCACTATAACATCTTCCAAGGCAGTTGCAGATTCTTGATGAACGGTATTGCTCATTAACGAGGTAAATCCTAAAAACTCATCGGCATGGTGCAGTTTTGTTATTAGCTCTTTACCATCTTCATCCATAGTGTGGCATTTTACTGCTCCTTTTAATATTAAATACACATGAGTAGAACGTGCTCCTTCTTTATAAATAGTTTCACCTTCATCAATACAGCTTTCTTCACCATTATCATCAAAATAGTTCTTTAATTGGTGAAGATTCTCGATTTCATTTGAATCTGTTACCGAATCCTTTTCAGTACTTGCAATCTGATGCAGTAATTGGGCCTTGGCCAATCTGCTTTCAATTGCACTTATTAAATCTTCTTCTTCAAAAGGTTTGGTTAAATAATCATCTGCACCTAAATCCATTCCTTTTCGAATAGACTTATGTTCTGTTATTGCAGAAAGGAATATAAAGGGAATTTGCTGAGTGCTTTCATTGGTAGTAAGTGCATTTAAAACACCATAACCGTCAACCTCGGGCATCATAATATCACAAACAATTAAATCTGGTAATTTTTCCTTAGCAATTTCAATTCCTATTTTACCGTTAGCAGCAGTTAAAACTTGGTACCCAGATAGCTCTAAAAGTTCTTCTGTGTTTTCTCTTAATATTTTATCGTCTTCTATTAGTAAAATGGTTTTCATTAGGCTTTGCTTTTGATGTTTTTAGGAATACGAATGGTAAAGGTAGAGCCAACGTTTTCTTCACTTTCAAAGGTAAGCGTCGTATTTAAATTTGCTAAATGTTGTTTAGAAATATTAAGACCAATACCAGTACCTTGGTTCAACAAAGCATTCTCTGCTCTAAAATAACGGTCAAAAATATGCTTTTGTTGATCGGCAGGAATCCCTATACCTTGATCAATAATTTGTAGTGCCAAGAACTCTTCTTCAATAGTAAAAAGAATTTTTATCGTAGTATCTTCCGGAGAATATTTAATGGCATTCTGTAATAAATTTGACAATGCTAATGCTAAAGTTTTTTCGTCAAAAGTGATTTGAAATTCATCTACATTATCAGGATATTGAATTTTTTGACCAGTTTTAAGTAACATATTTGCATCGTAAACTACTTCATTAATTACCCTACTTAAAGGGAATTCTTCAATGACATAATTGACCTTACCCAGCTCTAAACGTTCCACTGAAAGAAAATCATTTAAAATAGAATCTAACTGCCTAACCTTAGATTTTATGGTGTCTACATGCTTTTCTCGTTTTTCTTGTTGCTCAGTTTCCTTATACTTAGAAAGTAAGGTTACTGAAGTAAGTATACTGCTGAGCGGAGTTTTAAACTCATGAGAAACGAGCGATAAAAAACGGGTTTTAAGTTCGTTGAGCTCTTTTTCTTTTTCAAGAGCATCAGTTAATTGTTTGGTTCGTTCCTGAACCGTCTGTTCTAGATTTTGAGTGTAATTTTTGCGATCTGTAATATCCGTAACCAAAGCCATCACATATCTGTTACCGTAAAGGTTAAAAGGGTTAAGTCCGGCTTCTACAGGTAACTCTTCTCCATTTTTTCGAAGTCCACTTAAATCGCGTCCATGACCCATTTTTCTTTTTTCACTCTTCTCCATAAAACTAGAAAAGTGATCATCATGCTTGTGGTGGTATCGATTAGGAATAATACAGTCTAATTGTTTTCCTATTAACTCATCTTTCCCATAACCAAACATTTCTTCGGCAGAAGAATTTGTGGCAACAATTTCTTGTTTTGTATTCACTACAATAATTCCTTCTGAAATTCCTTCAGATAGGAGATTAAATATGTTGCTGTTTTTATCAAAAACGTTCATTTTTAAATATAATCCTTAACTGATTATTATCATAGAAAAGTAGCTATTAAATAGGTAATTTTTCAAAATTAACAGTAAAACTTACAACATGTTAAACTCACAGAAATTCGGTATTGAGCTATATGAGAATTTAGGAAAACTATTTTATGTCATGGCTAGTGTAGATGGTAATGTGCATACAAAGGAAATAGATAACTTAAGATCATATATTCGTATGTATTGGTTAGAAATAGATGCTATTGAAGATGAATACGGCTCAGATGCCGCATTTAGAATCGAGTCTACGTTCGACTGGTGTTTAGAATATGAAAAAGAAGCAGATGATAGTTTTGGTCAATTTAAAGAATTCTATAAGGACCACATAAAATTATTTAACTCGGCTATAAAAAACTTGGTTTTAGATACGGCACATGCAATGGCATATGCCTATGCAGGCAAAAATAAATCGGAGTTGATTCTGCTTTCAAAAATTGAATTACTTTTTAAAGAGGAGTAAAAATAATAGTGAATTTGTTAGACTGATAATAGTCATAGTATTTTGATATTGAGTACTATAACTTGATAGTAGTTAAACTAAAAAATGGAAAACCATGAATAGATTAAAAGATAAAGTAGCGGTTATAACAGGTGGTACAGGAGGAATAGGATTAGCTACCGCCCACCTTTTTTTAGAACAAGGAGCTAAGGTTGTTTTAGTAGATAATAATTTAGAAGCTATTGAAGAAACTCGAGCTAAATTTAAAAATAAGAAAATATCTTTTTTTCAAGCCGACGTGTCTAAAAAAGAGGATACTATTAAGTTTCTTAACCATGCTTTAGAAACCTTTGGTAAGATTGATATTTTCTTCGCCAATGCAGGCATAGAGGGCACTGCACGTAAAATTGCAGAATATCCGGAAGATATTTTCGACAAGGTAATTGCGGTAAACTTAAAAGGGGTTTGGTTAGGTTGCCAATATGTAATTCCTAAAATGGAAGAAGGCGGCAGTGTAATAATTACTTCATCAGTTGCTGGTTTAAAGGGCTTTACGGGTTTAGGTGCTTATGTTGCTACAAAGCACGCAGTAGTAGGTGTAATGCGGGTTGCTGCAGCAGAAAATGCAGCGCGTAAAATTCGTGTAAATACTATACATCCAGGTCCGGTTGATAATGAAATGATGCGCAGAATAGAAAGTGATATGTCTCCCGATAGTCCAAATGCGGTTAAAGATGGTTTTACGGCAACAGTTCCTTTTGACCGTTACGCAACGTCTAAGGAGATAGGAGAGTACGCTTTGTTTCTGGCTTCTGATGAAAGTAAATACATCACAGGATGTACACACCTTATTGATGGAGGTATGCTAAATGCATAGTTCTAATAGTAAGCATTAACTTTTGAAAAACTTGATAGTATAAATGACACCATTTCTTCTATCAAGTTTTATTTTTGAAAACAGTACCTTAGAATAAAAATATAGCTTTTATGACCGTTCATAATTTAGGTGACCAAAATTCAATTCTCAATCAGTTTATTGCAGAAATACGAGATTCTAATGTTCAAAAAGATTCGATGCGTTTTCGTAGAAACATAGAAAGAATAGGAGAGGTACTTGCTTATGAGTTTAGTAAAGAATTGGCATACAGCTCTAAAAATGTAGAAACGCCACTTGGCACAAAATCTATGCATTTAATCCAAGATCAAGTAGTTATATGTTCTATCTTAAGAGCAGGTTTACCATTGCATCAAGGATTGTTAAATTATTTTGATACTGCAGAAAACGGATTCATATCTGCTTTTAGAAAACACAAAGGCAATGAAGATAATTTTGAAGTCGTGGTCGATTATTTTGCGGCACCATCATTAGATGATAAGGTATTAGTGCTTACGGATCCTATGTTGGCAACTGGCAAAACTTTAGAAAATGTGTTAGAAGGATTGAAAAAACACGGCACTCCCAAGCAAATTCATATTGTCTCGGTCATAGGGGCTAAAGCGGGTGTAGAATATATTAAAGATATCTTCCCAGAAAACACACATTTATGGATTGCAGCTATAGACCCAAAATTGAATGCACGAGGTTACATTATGCCAGGTATAGGTGATGCCGGTGATTTAGCTTATGGTGAAAAGTTATAATTATGCCTTTTTCTTAGAGCGCTTTATTCCTTTAACAAGTTCATACCAAAGTACGGAAATAGCGCCTATGAGTATTGTACTGCCTAGTTGAGGTATAGTTAAACGTTCAAACTCTAAAAAGCGTGTTAATGCCGGCACATATATTAATGTAAGTGAAAGTAAGATGGTAAGACTTATGATTAACGGAACCAGATTATTCTTGTATTTCAATGTGGTAAAAATCGAATAATAAAAAGATCTATTCACTAGTGTCAAAAAGATATTAGCAACAATTAATACCATAAATACCATGGTTCGTGTAGTGTTTTCAGAGAAATCTAGAGATACAGAATATTGATATGCTATCAATGTACCTATAGTTATTACTAGACCTTGTATAACACTTGTAGTCAGTTCTTTATAGTTGAAAAAAGTAGTTGAAAAAGGTCTTGGTTTTTTAATCATCAAATTTTTCTCGATTGGTTCGTTTTCAAAAATGATAGAGCAGGTAGGTCCCATAATCAGCTCCAAAATAATTACATGTGAAGGAGAGAATATATTTGGATAAATCCAACGTAAGGCCAATGGTATAAAAACGGTAAGGATGATGGGTATATGAATAGAGATAATATACTGAATTGCTTTTTTTAAATTGGTATATATTTTTCTGCCCATTGCAACGGCGTCTACCATTCTTGAAAGGTCGTCTTCAACTAAGATTAATGAAGCGGCTTGTTTGGCAATTTCAGTACCTTTTTTACCCATTGCTATACCAATGTGAGATGCCTTTAAAGCAGGGCCGTCGTTTACGCCATCGCCCGTCATTGCAACGACCTCGTTGTTTTTCTTCAACGCATTTACAATTCTCAGTTTCGCATCGGGAAACATTCTAGAAAATACATTGATATGTTTTACTTTTTCTTGTAGTTCAGCATCTGTAAGTTGCATTAACTCATCACCCGAAATACATTTTTCATATCCTTTAAAATCAATTTGTTTGGCAATTGCCATCGCGGTATTTGCATTATCACCTGTTACCAGTTTAACTTCAATACCAGCGTTTTCAAAGTCCTTAAGAACTTGCGGAATATTCTCTTTTGGCGGATCGTAAAAGGCGATTATACCTTTAAAATCAAATGTAAAATCTTGCTGCTTTTTCGGATAATTTTCTCCGTCAAAATTCGCTTTGCCAACCGCAAGCATTCTAAAGCCATCTTTACCTAGGTCGTCAAGTGTATTCTGAATAGTTTCAATTTCAGTAGTAGTTAAATCGGATACTGCAATTATTGCCTCTGGCGCTCCTTTTGCGACAATAATTTGTTTACCGTCTTTATTCTGAAACACGTGGGTCATCATAGGCGGCTTACCACCTAAAGGGTATTCATGAATCATTTTATAATCTGATCGCTCATCATTATCGGTCAATTTTTCGTATAAATTATGAATCGCAATTTCCATAGGATTAAAGGGTATAGGTTCACTGGCCCACATAGAAATGGTAATTAGCTCTTTTTCATTAGCCCCTAAAATATCGTCAGTATTTACTATGGTGCCGGTCTTTACTGTAAACAATTTGGCTAAAGCCATTTTATTCTGTGTAATTGTACCGGTCTTATCAGTGCAGATAACAGTTGCACTACCTAGTGTTTCCACAGTTTTCATTTGTTTTACGACAATACCCATTTTCATAAGGCGCCATGCACCCAAAGCCATAAATGTGGTAAATGCTACAGGTATTTCTTCGGGTAAAATACTCATAGCCAAAGTCAATGCTTTTAATAAGCTATCTAATACAATACCAGAACGCAGGTAATTTATACCCCATACCAATAGAAATATGCCCCCTCCCCAAATAGACATTAGTTTTACGAAATTGAAAATTTTTAGCTCTAAGGGTGTTTTTTCTTCGGTAATATCGTCAAGGCTTTTTCCTATTTTTCCAAGTTTTGTTGAATTGCCTATTGCGGTGATTTGGGCAATGGCCAACCCGCTACCTACCGTGGTTCCTCTAAAAATAAGATTGTCAGTACTTGTAGCATCTTTATAAACAGAAAGTGACTCACCGGTTAAAATAGATTCGTTCACAGAAAAATCATTAGAATGAACAATAATACCATCCGCAGAAATGGTAGTGCCTTCTTCGACAATGATATAGTCGCCTAATACAACATCTTGACTATCAATTTCTACAACATTGCCATTACGTATGACCTTACTTTTTGGGTGGGTTAATTTTTTTAGATTCTCTAACGCCCTTCTGCTTCTTGAATCTTGAAATAAAGATATAGATCCAACAAGTACAATGGCAATAGCTAAGAAAACACCATCACCTATATTCCCAGCAATAAAATAAATAGACGAAGCAATTAATAGTAAAATAACCATGGGCTCTTTGGCGATACTCTTTAGAGCTTCTATAAAGTTTTTTTCTTTTTTATAGTAGAAAGAATTGATGCCATGTTCTTTTCTAGATGCATCGACCTGTTCATTGGTGAGTCCGGCAATTCCAATGTCTGTAGCGTTCGTCATGAACTTATTTTGATTTTTCTGTACTGATTTTGAACAAACAATAAGGTACTAAAGTATTTGAAATCTTTAGCTAACTCACTGATATTTATCATATTATTTTAATCGAAAAATGTGCAAATTTATATAACTAATAATCTTAGAATACTATTCATATGGAAAAAGTAGTTAATGATGTTCGCATAATTATGAAAGAAACTTACGCTAAGTTGGTTTCTTTTAAACGTAAAGAAAATAGGGTATCTTTTAATAGTGAATTATTAAAGGTATTGCCCCAAATATATAGATATGTTTCTAAAAGACTTAATAGTGCAGTTGCCAATGGTAAATTAAATAAGGGTATGTTTAACCCAAATGATTTTACCGACCAGTTATTTATTGAAGTGTATGACAATATAGACGATATGAAGACTGAAAATGAATTACATATTTTCTTATTTAAAAAAGTGGATGAATTGTTGGAAGACAGTTTGATAGAAGAAGAGTTTGATCATGTGTTTTTTGATAATATAGATTCCTATTCTAAGCCGGAATGGGATGCAATGGAAGAAAATTATACTCAAGATGCTGATGGTGATTTCTTGTTATTAGAAGAGTTAGATGATACATCTTTAGATAAAAGCAACTATTCACTTGATCACGTTTTTATAACGGAAGAAGAAAAACAATTGGCAGACAAGCTCGATGCCACTTTGAATAAAGAACGCATTTATCGCCATATTCAATTAGTGCTCAACAAAATGAATATGCCCATGAGAACTGTTTTTGAGCTTTTTACAAATGAAGGTTTGACGACACAAGAAATAGCTGAAATACGTAAAACAACAATTACCCAAGTAGAAGAATTATTGACTTCTGCAAGGCAACTATTAAAAGATAGTTTTGAAAAAAGGTTTTTGTTTGAAAGTAATTAAAATAGAAAAAGCTCTCTTTAAAAATGAGAGTTTTTTTATGCAATTTCAAAAGTTATTTAATGATCAGTAGTTCGTAACTCTTATTTTTCCGTTTAGTTCAGTGATGTTTATTCTAAAAACTATTGGAGCATCTTCTGCATCAATTTTAGCAGAAAATTCACTAATGTATTTTGGATGTTCACCGTACTTATTTAATATTACTTTTTTCACTCCTTCTGAGAATTCATGTAGCATATGCCTTGCGTCAATACTTGAAAGTTCTTCAAAAGTACCCTGTAGTAAAACGGACTTCCAGTTTGTAATTGTGGCTATTTCATCAATAAATAGGCAAACTGACGCGTTTTTTCTCATTTCTTGAATCTTGTGCCCTTCAGATGAGTAGCTTGTTATGGTGTTGGTGTCTTTATCGTAGAAATATGTTATAGGTACAATATGTGGGTATCCGCCAGAAATATAAGCCAGTCTACCAATGTAGTTTTGCGCTAACAATGCTTTACATTCCGTTTTATCCAAATTTCTTCTCATGACCTTCTGTTGTATGTTGACATGATAAAAGTATAAATCATTGAATTAGTGGTACATGATATTGGTCAGTAGTAAAGAAGTTTAAATCAATAACGAATTCTAGATAATACCCAACGAATTCTAAAAGCACCCAAAATTACCGATCGTACCCCTTTAGATTTGACTTCAAAATAATAATAATCTAAAACTACAATCATGAAACTACTTTGCACCTTTTTACTGTGTTGCACCATCTTCACAGGCTTTTCTCAAGATTATGACAGTCCGTATTTATTGGTATCTACAGAAGATGCTGTTATTCCTTTAAAATCTTCAAAAACAGAAGTTGAAATATCTGGTACTATTGCACATGTTCGGGTAACGCAAGTATATCAAAATAAGGGAGCAGGGGCAGTAGAAGCAAAATATATATTTCCGCTTTCTACACAGGCAGCGGTTCATAAAATGCAGATGACTATTGGTAATAGAATTGTCAATGCCAAAATATTTGAAAAGCAAGAAGCCCAAAAAGTATATGAAACTGCTTTAAGCGAAGGCAAGCGGGTAGCGAAATTAGACCAAGACAGACCCAACGTGTTTAAAATGAATGTGGGTAATATTATGCCTGGCGATGAAATTGCCATAGATATTTATTACACAGAAATATTGGTACCTGTAAATGGGGAATATCAATTTGTAGCACCAGGTGTTGTGGGTCCAAGGTTTACTGGTGAGAGCACTCAAAATGAAGAGAGCTTTAATATGCCATACACGGCAAAGGGTATTGCAGATAGTTTTGATTTTGATATGACGGTAACCTTAAATGCGGGTATGATCATTCAGAATATAAACAGTACAAGTCATAAAGTAACTGTAAGGCATCCTGATGCGAAAACAGCTGAAATCTTTTTATCCGAAGGGAATAAGAATCCGTCGAACAGAGATTTTATCTTGAATTACAGCCTAAGAGGTAACCAGATACAAACGGGATTGTTGATGTATGAGGGGGAAGATGAGAACTTCTTTACCTATCAAATGGAGCCAAGTAAAAATGTGGAGTTAGAAGATATTCCGTCACGTGAGTACTTATTTATTGTAGACGTATCTGGTTCTATGAACGGATACCCTTTAGAAGTATCAAGACAATTAATGCGAAACCTACTTTGCAATTTACGAATGAGCGATACCTTTAATGTTCAGTTATTCGCATCTAGTTCAACTGTTTTTAGCCCCACACCGGTAGAATCGACCGAGCAGAATATTGAAGCAGCCATTCGTTTTTTATCCGATGGTCAAGGCGGTGGTGGTACGCAGTTACTAAGTGCACTACACGAAGCATATAAACTACCAAGAAAAGATATGGGTAGTGCCCGTTCCATGGTCATTATTACAGATGGCTACGTAAGTGTAGAAAAAGAAGCTTTTGAGCTGATCAGCTCAAATTTGGATAAAGCCAATGTATTCACATTCGGTATCGGTTCTAGCGTCAATAGGTATTTAATAGAAGGTATGGCAAAGGTTTCTAATAGTGAATCCTTTATTGCAACGACATCTGAAGAAGCGGCAGAAGTAGCCAAAGACTTTGCGAAATATATTGCTACACCATTATTGACGAGAGTAAAAGTAGAGGCAAAAGGCTTTGATATGTATGACCTAGCCCAAAAGAGTATACCAGATGTATTTGCGGCAAGACCAGTAGTTATCCATGGAAAATATAGGGGCAAGGCAGAAGGGAAAATTATAGTAACCGGCTATCAAGGTAAAAAGCGATTTAGAGAAGTATATAATGTATCTGAGGGGCATTTAAGTAAGCAGAACAAAGCATTACGTTACTTATGGGCAAGAAAGAAAATAGCGGAGTTAGATGATTATAAAAACTTGTTCAATGAAGACGTAAAAGGTGAGGTCGTTGCATTAGGACTTAAATATAATTTGTTGACCAACTACACCTCTTTTGTAGCGGTAGATGAAGCCATAGTAAATGAAGATGTCACATTGACAAAAGTGAAGCAGCCGTTGCCAATGCCTAATAATGTAAGTAATTCAGCCGTTGGTGCAGAAGCTGAGGTGAAAGAAACGAGCAAATTCAAACGCTCTTTTACGATAGATTTTGAAAACGAAATAGAGAAAAATGTAAAAAGACAAGTGACCATGGAGTTCAAAGTAATGTATAGCAAACTGGTGACAAATTATTTAAAAAAGTATGAAAACCTACGCATAAAATTCAATGCAGAAGGCAAGGTGATACGTGTAGAAAAATTTGAAAATGGTAGCTGGACGATAGATGAAACTATGCAATTGGAATTGGAGAAAATCAGTTTAAAATCCGTTAAAAAAGAAATTACATTAACGTTGAAAAAATAGGTAGTTAGTTTTTGTTAGTTGGTTCTCCGGAAAGAGGAGAAGACCTGTAAGATGTGTAACATTTTGCAGGTTTTTCTTTTGTTATTATTCCAAGTTAGAACAGATAGTATCTGAATAAATACGGGTATTTCAACGAATTCTAGATGAGGTGCTACGAATACTAGAACACCTTTATAAAAGCGCTGTCTCTGCTGTAATTTAGTAGTGTAGAAAGAAAACAACTAAAAATAACAATATGAAAAATTTAATCCTATTCGCCTTTTTATTCAGCATTTGTATCACCAATGCACAGGAGTTTCAATTAACGGATACCTACGATATTACAAACCAAAGAAGTAGTGGTCAAGAAGAGGAAGACACCTGGTTGGTAGACGTAATCGAATCAAACAATCCAGAAAGTCATGTTGCGACATTATCTATCTCAGATTTCGGTTTATTAGATGAAATACGCATTTCGGTTTTAAGTAATCCGGATTTAGAAGATATCAATGAAATCTTAAAAGTAACCCTAGAATATAACGCTTGCTGTTCAAGCACAGAAGAATTCTATTATTTGGTAAGTAATGACAATGATTTTATCGCGCTGCCAAGTATAAAGAATGAGTATGCCTACGAGCCTATTTTAGACATACACTACATTTTTCCTAACCAATTATTCGGTAAAGAAGGAACCATACTAAGAGCAGCATTAGAATACACAGAAACAGCTACTATTAAAGACATTAAAGTACTTAGAAGCATTGCCTGGAACGACGATGATTTTGATACTGAAGACGCTATAACAGCAATTAATTATTAATAACCCTTAAAATTTAGAATTATGAAAAATTTAAAGAAAAGTGCCTTATTCCTATGCTTATTTGCATTTGTAAACATGTTCGCCCAAAGTGTAGAACAAGTAGAATTTGAAGTGATGGATAAAGATATTCCTGCAGAAGAATTAACATATGAGTATTTATTGGCTCACAAAGTATTTCTTCGTGAAAAGCCATCTGTTAGAAGTAAAAAAGTAACACTTCTAGATATTGGAACTAAAATGGTACTTTGGGAAAAAAGCATGTACTCTAAGGAGATAGATGGCATCAATAGCCACTGGTACCGAGTAACTACAGGCAATGAAACCGGATGGGTTTGGGGAGGTATGATCGCTCAAAAATCCTTTGGGAGTATTGCAGACAACCAAGTGAAGTTTGTGTACGGTTATGAAAGTAGTGCAAAAAACGAATCAGGTATTACAGAAGTAAAATACCAATTACGTGCCTTTAAAAACGGACAACAATTAGACAAAATGGTATTGGATAGTTTGGCTGCGATTCCGGTTCATATTGAAAACCACGGTAGTTTAGGTCTGTTCAATGTAGAAGATGTGATTACAGTAGATTTAGCTGATAAAGACACAGGTTACCAAGTAGGTAAGAGCTACCTGTTTTGGAATAATGGAAGATTCAAGAAAGTGGCGGATTTAATAGATTATGCAGACACCAATTACTTAAAGACCGAGTCTTTTGTTTTTCCGTCGGATATGCAAGGTGTTAAGAGTACTATTTTACTGAAAACGACCATAACAAAAAACATCAAAACACTTGATGATGCATTGGCTCAAAACAACGTAGAATTCATTACCACTTCGTATGTATGGAACGGCTCTAAGTTGACAGAAAAAGAACAAGTTCGTGAGGTTAAGGATGATGCTGTAGTTAGTATAGACTTTTAAAAAATAATTATGAATAAGTGTTTAATTATAGTATTGGTTAGTGTGCTAATGCTAGTGAGTAAGAAGCCGTTTTCGCAACAGTCGGAGGCGGCACTTGCTTCACCTACCAAAAAAGAAATGGTACAAGAAGCTATTGTTTTTATTGCTGGTTTTGATGAAGGTGATAACACCTATTATAGCAATGCCAAGCAGTATTTTGAAAAACAAGGAATGCCAATTGTAGATAGTTTATATGCTATTGATGAGATTGTAGGTTATTTAAATAGTGCAGGAGAAAATCAAGTGCGTTTTAAAGAAATACACATTGTAAGCCATAGCAATGCCTGGTTGGGCATGTCTTTAAAGACTACAAAAGCAGGAGAGCGAATTACTGTTTCCACTTTACAAAATGCAATACAAGATTATAGTATAGAAACAATGTGTGATAGCATTGCTAATAGTTCTAAAATCATATTTCATTCGTGCGGATTAGGGGAAAATCAACCCTTACTTCAAGAATTGAAAAATACGTTCAAAGCAGAGCAAGTAGTGGCGTCCTCATATTTTAATGTATTCGGTGGTAAATATGCAGATCACTATTTGGCAAAGCCCTACTACGGCTATTACCCAACAGCAGAATCTAAAGGACCTGCGCATCTTGCAAAGGAGTTTAAACAAGCATATCCTGATGTAGCTATCGATTGGTTTACTGCGTTAAAGACAAGGCAAGAATCTTCGTTTGGTAAAGCCTATAGTTTCAAGTTTAATATTCCGGTAGATTGGGAGTTTACTTTTGATGCTGTTACCGATATTCCTACTTTAGAAGACAAAGAAGCAATTATGGATTGGATTTCAGAATCTCCAGAAATGGCTGAGGTACTGTTTAAATTGAACATTCCGGTAGAAAAATTCCGTTGGAGAAGTACTGTACAAGGAAATAAATTAATAATAAAAGGAAAAACAACAGTACTCTGCGTATTGGCACCTATTTTGCAGGCTAATGATGCTAGTGAGTATCAAAACACAAACATACAAGACCCTTTATTATATCAAATATTATAGGCATAACAACGTTAGATAATTACTTAAAATAGAATACATATTTGAATCTGTTTACTAAATACGTCTTATCGGTATTTTGTTTCTTTGGAACAATGCACCTAGCTGCGCAAAATAGCCAGTTACGGGCATATACCATTGCAGATGGTTTACCACAGTCTCAAGTATATGATATTGTACAGGATGAAATGGGTTATCTATGGTTAGGAACCCAAGGTGGCGGATTGGCAAATTTTGATGGCGAAACCTTTGAAGTATGGAATGAAAGTGATGGATTACTCTCTAATTATATTGATGCCTTATATACCGCAAATGACTCTCTTTTTGTGGGAACCAGAAAAGGACTTTCTGTAAAAGTAAAGAACAACTTCGTAAATTTTAATTCCCCACAAATTCTTCAATTCTACACTACTGAAAATGTGCTGTATGTAGGTACTAAAAAGGGACTCTATAGTTATTCTAAAAATAAAGAATTAAGTAAGGTTACTATTAATCCTGAAATAGATTCTAGCGAAATCAATTCCATTCTTTTTGATGGAAATTACTATTGGTTAGCAACCAATAATGGCTTATGGAAACTGAATGAATTAAGAGATATAGCAACAGAAAAAACAAAATTAGAAGTCAATAATTTTAAGTCCGTTATTGCACATCAAAACAAAATTCTTGCGGCTACTTTTGATGATGGTGTATTTATCATCGATCAAGATAATAACGATGACAGGTTTTTAATGCCAGAACCATCGCGTATAAACTCCATGTCAATTCAAAATACAGATGAGCTATGGATAGCTACTGACAATGAGGGTATAGCAATTGTAGAGACGAATACCTTTGCTGAGGTCAAGCAATTGAATACAGCTAGTGGTTTAGCAACTCCGCATATTAGAAAAGTAGTAAAAGATGACAATGGCAATATCTGGATTGCAACATCTGGTGGTGGTTTCTATAAATACTTTCAGAATAATTTTAAGCATTATAACGAAGCATCAGGCTTAAAAGGAAATCGAATTTACGCAGTGCATAATGCACCAGACGGATTATGGATTTCAACTTCGGAAGTAGGGTTAACGAAAATAGATTCTATGGGTATTCATCCATTACCTAACGAAGGTTCATTTTTCGATGTTAAAATCAAAACCATCACAAGCGATTCTAAAGGCAATATTTGGGCAGGATCAGATAACCGAGGCTTGTTGTTTAGGGAGACTAAAATGGTAGATAGTCTAGTATTCTCATCAAGCGAGACTTATTTAATACAGATAGATACGGTTACAATTGAAAAGACCACCAATCATATTATTGATGAAAGTAAAGGTTTTCCATCCGATTGGGTACGAACCGTTATCGCAGCAGATGATTACGTTTGGGCAGCAACTTATGCTGAGGGGATAGTGAAATTCAACTATTATTCGGATAAGGATAGCCTGGTTATAAAAAAGAAATTTACGACCCGTGATGGTATTACGGATATGCTCATCAAAGTTTTCAAAAAAGACATAAAGGGTAAACTGTGGTACGCTACACAAAACGGACATTTAGGTAATATTGAAAATAATAAGGTTACAAGTATTACCACAGGTTTGGAGCAGCAAACTGCAATTAATAGCATATTATTTCATGAAGATTACATTTTTCTAGGTACATCGGGAAAAGGAATTTGGTATGCGAACAGCACCAACCCTGTAAATTTTCAACAATTAAAAGGGGCTAAAAATGTATCGTCTAATAACATTTATCAGCTCATATTTGATGATCAAGGCTATTTGTGGGCAGGTTCTGAAAGGGGAGTGGATAAAATAGAATTGAACACCGATAATGAAATTGTAGATGTATATCATTTTGGAAGAAATGACGGATTTTTAGGCATAGAAACGTGTTTAAATGCAGTAGATAAAGATGAAGACGGCAATTTGTGGTTTGGGGCAATTTATGGGTTAACAAAACATATTCCCAGTGAAAGCAAGAAAACAGTGGCGGCACCAACAGTGTATTTTACGGGAGTAGAGGAGCGGTATAAGAATATAGATTCCCTAATTTTAAAAGACTGGACGAATAGTAACAAGGTACTACAACTAACTCCAGAGCAGACACAATTAGGTTTTTCCTTTAGAACGGTAGATGTAGACCACCCAAATGAGGTGGAATACAGAACAAAATTAGATGATACCGAGTGGAGTCCGTGGGTGAAAGAGAACAAGCAGAATTTCGCGGGTCTGGCTTATGGACCTCATACTTTTCAAGTGCAATCTAGAAACTACAGATGGCAAGAAAGCAAACCCATATCATTTAGTTTTTTTATTGATAGTCCGCTTTACCAAAAAGACTGGTTTCAATGGTCGGTATTGGCGTTGGCGGTATTGGTGTTATTGGGAATAGGTCTGTTTTATATCCGTAAAATCAAGGCAAAGAATAGGGCGGAACAAGAACGGTTAAAAACACAGAATTACCTGCTAACCTTAGAGCAAAAAGCACTGCAATTACAAATGAATCCGCATTTTATTTTTAATGTATTGAACGGGGTAAAAGCAATGGCAGGTACCAAACCGGAGAAGATGGGGGCTACGATCAACAGCTTTGCCATTTTATTGAGAGAAACACTTCAGAATTCAAGAAAAGAGCACATAAGTTTAGACCAAGAAATAAAGGCGTTGCGGCATTATATAGAAGTAGAAAAGTTGATGGCGCAAAAGCCTTTTGAATATACCGTAAATGTAGCAACCACTCCCGATGCCGAAGAGATTCTGATTCCGCCAATGTTAATTCAGCCCTTTGTGGAAAATGCCATTAGACATGGTATTTTAAAAGGCGACAGACCTGGTAAATTGGAGATTACTTTTTCCACTACAAAAACTCATTTGAAGTGCAGTATTATTGATAACGGATTAGGTATTTTTAAATCGCAGAGCGAAAAACAGAAGACAGACCATCAATCAATGGCATTAACGGTAACCAAAGAACGATTGGAATCCATTGCAGGCAAAAACACCTTGCAAATCAGTGAAATTAAAAATGACAACGGTAGCATTGGTGGTACCAAGATTACCTTTAAAATCCCTTTACTAACAGATTATTAAGAACATATGCACACAGCGATAATAGTAGAAGATATGATTGACGCCATAACCCTTTTAAAAAAGGATATTGAGACGCAGCACCCAGAAATTGAAATTATCGCAACGGCACAGAGTGTAGTGGAAGCCGCCAAGGTGCTACGTAAAAATCAGCCAGATATTCTTTTTTTAGATATTATGTTGGGTGATGGTACGGGCTTTGATATTTTAGAGATTTTTCCCGATTTAAAATCCAAAATCATATTTGTAACCGCAAGTGATGAATTCGCAATAAGAGCCTTCAAATTTGCAGCCATAGACTATGTATTAAAACCCTATTCAAATGCCGATTTAAGCCTAGCCATTTCACGAGCTAAAGAGCAGTTGCAACCCAACAAAGAACGTTTGCAGATTTTGAAGGAAACTATTGCGGCACCGGAGAAGAAGCCGAACAAGATTTCTCTGCATACCCTAGATCAAATTATCATTGTCAGCTTAGATGACATTATTCGATGTGAATCTGATAGTAACAACACCATTTTTCATCTACAGGATAAACGCAAGATATTCGTAACAAAGACCTTAAAGTACTTTGCCGATTTATTAAGCAGTCACGATTTCGTTCGTGTACACCAAAGTCACTTAGTCAACCTGCAATGCATCAGTGCCTATATAAAAACCGATGGCGGCTATTTAATGCTAAAGAATGGAGAGAATGTACCGGTATCTGTGCGTAAGAAAACTGAAATTATTGAGATTTTAGATAAGATGCATCGGAAATAAAAAGATGTAAAAAGGCAGCTTATTAGCACTAAATACATCAAGATTTTAGAACCCTAATTTCATATCCTGCGTCAATGAATCAAGATATTTCTTTGTATCTAATTTATAAACAATGGGAGGTCTACTACCTGTTTTTGTAGCTGTTCCTACCTTAATTAAAATTTTTGTTTTTAAAATTCGCTGTCTAAAATTCCCACGGTCAACGGGTCTTCCAAGTATAGCTTCATAGAGTTTTTGCAGTTCAGGAATGGTAAATGTCTGTGGCATAAAACTCAATAGTAATGGCTTGCTTTGTAATTCCGCTTTAAGCATTAGTAAAGCCTCGGAAACCAAATTAGAGTGATCTAAGGCCAACGATTTTGTTTCCTTTACATTTACCCATTTTACTTCTCTAAAAAACGGACCGGTTTTTAAATCTTTTTGTTTTTGACCAACAATGCTATAATATCCTATAGTTACAAAACGTTGTGATACATGTTTAATAATATCTTCAGGGAAGCTTAAACTTGAATATCCTTTTATCTCTTCAGAAAATTCTCTTTTTGCCGAACCAAAAGTGCCAAACTGACTAAGAAGTAAATTTTCCATTTCTGTTTGTTCAAAAAGTATGCGTTTTGCAGCTTCATTAATTCCTTCATCCTGATAAATATATCCTCCTGGAATATTCCAAATATCTGCTTGTACAGGTTGTACAATTGGCACTTGCAAATGTTCACCATCAAATCTAAAAATAACACAGTTTATAGATAATTGTGGAATACACTTTTTAAGTTCTTGACGGATAAGTGTTAAGGTTTCTTCTGAAAATTGGGACATTAAATAAATGTAATAGTTTGAATTATAAACGAATATAAACCTAAAAATTATAAATATTAAACTATTTTTTTATATTTGAGTGAAATTCACTCATATAATTACAACAACAATGACTAATCCAAAAAAAGGAAGAACCAAAAGAAGAATCTTACGGGTTCTTACAATCCTAGGAATTCTACTTGCAATTATTGCCGTAGCAGCATACTTTATGTTAAAACCAGCTGAACAAAAAGTACTTGTATTTTCAAAAACTGAAGGTTTTAGACATGAATCTATTGAACCTGGAATTGAAGCAATTAAGAAATTGGGAGCAACAAATGGTTTTACAGTTGTCGCTACCGAAAACGCGGATGATTTTAGTGAAAATAATTTAAAAGATTTTATGGCTGTAGTATTCTTGAATACTACAGGTAACGTATTAGATCCCGTACAGCAAAGTCAAATGGAACGCTTCATTCAAGCCGGTGGGGGTTATGTAGGAATACATGCCGCTACGGATACAGAATATGGTTGGCCTTGGTATGGTAAGTTAGCAGGTGCCTATTTTGATAGCCACCCAATGAACCCTAATGTTCAAGAAGGAGCTGTGAAGGTTGTTCAGCCAAATCATGCGGCAACAGATTCGTTGCCAAGTACATGGTTAGTGGCAGACGAATGGTATAATTTCAAAGCTATAGATCCTACTAATCAAGTTTTAATAACAGTAGATGAATCTTCCTATAACGGTGGAACAAATGGCGCTAATCATCCAATTGCATGGTATAAAGAATATGATGGCGGTCGTTCATTTTACACGGGTATGGGACATACGAATGAACAATTTTCAGATGCTAAATTTCTGAGTCATTTACTTGGTGGTATTAAGTATGCTATAGGTCTTGGGCAACCAGTTGATTACAGTAGAGCCTATGCCGAATTGGTTCCTGAAGAAAATCGTTTTATGAAAACCATGTTTACGCAAAACTTAAATGAACCTATGGAGCTTGATTTCTTAAGCGACGATAAAATTATCTTTATTGAAAGAAAAGGAGGTATTCATATTTATGATCTTGAAAAAAGCAAAGATTCTTTGATAACAACATTAGATGTTTTTTCAGGATTGGAAGACGGTTTGTTAGGTTTGGCAGTAGATCCAAATTACAAGGAGAATAATTGGATTTATCTGTATTATTCTGAAAATAAGGGAGAAAATAATCAAAATTTATCTCGTTTTGACTTAAAGAATGGTTCCTTAGACCTTGCTTCAGAAAAAATTCTATTAAATGTTGTAACCCAACGTGAGGAATGCTGTCATTCTGCGGGTTCTATTGAATTTGGACCAGATGGTTATCTCTATTTGTCTACGGGAGATAATACTAGCCCTAGAGTAGATGGGTATTCACCTTTGGACAATAGAGAGGGAAGATATGGCTGGGATGCTCAAAAATCGGCAAGTAACACAAATGATTTACGAGGTAAAATTTTACGTATCAAGCCCGAAGCAGATGGAACTTATAGTATACCTGAGGGTAATCTTTTTGCAGAAGGAACGCCTAAAACAAGACCTGAGATTTATGTTATGGGGAACAGAAATCCGTATCGTATTTCGGTAGATTCTAGAACGGGTTTCTTGTATTGGGGTGAAGTAGGCCCCGATGGAAATAATGATTCTTTAAATTTAGGTCCTAAAGGATATGATGAAATAAATCAAGCACAAAAGGCAGGTAATTTTGGGTGGCCGTATTTAATTGCTGATAATCAAGCATACAACAAGCGTGATTTTAAAACAAACTCCACAGGTGCATTGTATGATTCATTACAACCCATTAATGAATCGCCGAACAATACAGGTTTACGGGAGTTGCCACCATCACAACCCGCTATGATTTATTATCCATATGCTACTTCCGATAAATTCCCTGCCCTAGGCACAGGGTCAAGAAATGCAATGGCCGGACCAATTTATTATAGTGATGACTATGCAGATAGCGGACTTAATTGGCCCGATTATTTTGATGGTAAATTGTTGGCATATGACTGGATGCGCGGTTGGATTTTTGCTGTTACGATGAAGGAAGATGGTTCGTACGAGAAAATGACTCAGATTCTACCCAATATGAAGTTCAATAATACCATTGATATGGTTTTTGGTCCTGACGGAGCACTTTATATATTGGAATATGGTACAGGATGGTTTTCACAAAATGCGAATGCAACTCTATCAAGAATAGAATATATAAATGGAAATAGAGCTCCAAAAGCGGAGATTGCAGCAGATAAAACTATAGGAGCAGATCCATTGACCGTTAATTTTGCCGGAAGAAATTCCATAGATTATGATGGAGATGCGCTTACATACAAATGGACATTTGGTGATGGAAGTGAAGAGTCTTCAGAAATTAATCCAACACATACATATAATACATCTGGTAAATTCAAAGTAAATTTAGAAGTAACCGATTCTGAAGGTAAAATTGCAAATAGTGAAACCGAAATTATGGTCGGCAACGAATTGCCACAACTTGCATGGGAGATTACTGGTGGTAACGGTAGTTTTTATTGGCCAGATGCTCCTATAGATATTAAATATAAAGTAGATGTAAACGACGCTGAGGATGGTAAATTATCAGATGGGACATTAGATGCGTCGCGCATTATTGTTTCCTTTGATTATTTAGCGGAGGGCAATGATAAGGTGCTCGCTGCTAAAGATCACGCAAATATGGCAGATGCTGCCTACGCTTCAGTAGGTAAAACATTAATAAATAGTTCAGACTGTATTTCTTGTCATAAGGAAAATGATAAATCTATAGGACCTTCGTATTTTAATATAGCAGAAAAATATGCGACAACCCAACAAGCTTCGAGTATGTTAGCGAACAAAATAATAAACGGCGGCAGTGGTAATTGGGGTGAAATACCGATGGCAGCCCATCCCGATTTAACTGTTACAGAAGCAAAACAAATGGCAGAATATATTCTTAGCCTATCGCAGTCGGCAGCACCTATAAAATCTAAATATCCACCTTCTGGTAGCTATACAAGTAAACAACATATTGGAAGCAAAACTAAAGGCACTTATGTGTTAACAGCTAGTTATACGGATTTGGGTGGGGGTGAAATAGAAGGTCTAAATGCGCAAAAAACATTTTTACTCAAATATCCTAAAGTTGAAGGAGAAACATTTGACGATGGCACCGCTCAAAGAATGAATGTGCCGGCAGGTACTATACCAGACCTAGATGAACCGCTTGGTATCGCCATAGGAATGAAAGACGGTTATTTTATGTTTAAGGATATGGACTTAACTGGTGTAAAAGCCGTAACGGGCAATTTTGCCATTGCACCTGGTATTGTAAAAGGTGGTGATGTTGAATTTCGAATAGGTAGTCAAGATGGAGAACTTTTGGGAACCATAAATGTAGAAGTTGGCTTAACCGAATTTGGATTAAAAGAGCTCAGAACCAATTTCGGAAAAACTGTATCGGGAAGACAAGATCTTTATCTTGTGTTTAAGACGAAAGATAAAGATGAAGGAGCCCTAGTGGGAATTGTAGATTGGTTAGAGTTTTCCAATAAATCTCTTTAAATGATATAAACTATTCTAATAAAAATAATATGAAAATTAAGCGTAAGTTAAAAATTGTATTTCTATCTATTTTCGGGTTGGTTTTACTATTGATTATGGCAATGGGCGTTTTCATGTATAAAGCACTTTACGGCATCAATTTTTACGAAAGTACACCACCGGAACTACCAACAGATTTATCAGGAAAAACAGTATTGCTTTTTTCAAAAACGAATGGATTTAGACATGACGAGGCCATAGAAGCATCTATACCTGCATTTGAGAATATGGCTAGAGAAAATGGGTGGGTACTTTATTCTACTGATAATGGTGCTGTTTTTAATGAAGAACAATTACAAAAATTCGATGTTGTTATTTGGAATAATACCAGTGGAAAAACCTTAAATGAAGAACAGCGAAATAATATGAAGCGTTATATTAATGATGGGGGTGGATTTATTGGTATCCATGCTGCTGGGGATAATTCGCATCAATGGGATTGGTATGAAGAAAAAGTATTAGGCACACTTTTTTCTCATCACACGTTAAACCCTCAGTTTCAAACGGCAACTATGAACCTTGAAAAAGAAAATTTAAGTTTATCAGAAAATCTTATATCATCGTGGGAAAGAGAAGAAGAATGGTATGTTTTTTATGATAATCCACGAGATAAGGGCTTTGGCGTATTGTATACACTAGATGAAGGTAATATGAATATGAGCGGAAATATTCCTATTCTAGCATCAAGGAAAGATTTTGGAATGGGCATAGACCACCCTATTGTTTGGTATAATACTATTGAAAATGGTAGAGTTTTGTATTCTGCGTTGGGGCACTCTGGTAACGCGTTTAAAGAACCTAATCATTTACAGATGTTAGAAAATGCAATAAGTTGGGCAGGTAAATTTGATGAGTAACTAATTTTTAAAAAATAACAATATGAGCAATAGAAGAAAATTTGTTAAACAACTAGGCTTAGGTGCCGCAGGTGCAGGTTTAGTAACGATGCTTCCAGAATCGCTTTACGCATCTGTTAGTAGTAATTCAACCTATCCGATTTCATTGGCACAATTCTCCTTGGCATCTGAATTTTTTACAGGTAAGCATAATACCTTAGAATTTCCGGCAAGAGCGCAGAAGGACTTCGGAGTAAACATTGTGGAATATGTTTCAATGTTTTTTGCGGATAAAATGAATGATGCAACATTCTTTAAAGAATTAAAGATGCGAACTGATGACCTTGGCGTAAGTAATCATTTAATTATGGTTGATGATGAAAACATTGCAGACCTTGATAAAATTAAAAGAGCACATGCAGTAGAAAGTCATTATAAGTTTGTTGATGCAGCAAAAGTGTTAGGGTGTAGCTCAATCCGTGTAAATTTAGGAAGTTTAGAACAAACAGGTACTGCTGAAGAGGTTGCAGAGGCTGCTTTAGAAGGATATAGCAAATTATTGCAGTATGGCGATGACCATGAAATGAATATTATTGTAGAAAATCATGTTGGGCATTCATGTAACGGTAAATGGTTAGCAAATATCATGAAGGAAGTAAATCATAAGAGGGCAGGAGTACTTCCCGATTTTGGAAACTTCTGTATAAACCGTACAAAACCAGAAACAATGGATATTGCTGGTTATATGAACACAAAATGCTTAGAAAAATATGATATGTATTTAGGCATTGAAGAATTAATGCCCTATGCCAAAGGTGTAAGTGCTAAGACTCATAAATTCGATTCCCTAGGTAATGAAACTGAAATGGATTTCAATAGAATTTTTAGTATTATAAAAAAATCTGGATTTGATGGTATTATTGGAATTGAATACGAAGGCGGATTAATGCATTTGCAGGGTATGGAAGGTTATATAAGCAATGAAGAAGGAATAATGGCAACCAAAAAGTTAATTGAAAGGTCTGCTTAAATAATTCATCTACATAAGAAGGATATTAAAAGGAGTCGCAAATTTGTGTTTACAACTCCTTTTAAACTTCAATATTAACTTTTATAATACCTCATGGCTAAGAACTTAATTAAGTCTCAGTTTAATTATGTAATGAATTATCAATAGTAGCCTTAAATTCTGTTGCATATTCAGTATGCCCGCCCATCAATTGTGTAAACCCAATGACAATTAAGTTGTTGCTAGGGTTGATCCAGAATTTAGTTGCTGCAGCACCACCCCAACTATATTCTCCAGTTTCAAGATCTATAGTTCCCGAAAGACCGTGACCCATACCTGGTTCTATCTCTACTTCTGTACTAAATTGATTAGACATAATTAATTGTACTGCTTTTTCAGACAATACGCGTTTACCATTTAATTCGCCTTTATTCAAAAGCATACGACAGAATTTTTCATAATCACCTAAAGTAGAAAACAAGCCTGCTCCACCTAACAATAATTTTGGTGGCGCGGTAACTTCAAAAGCATTATCTGGAATCTTTATTTTACCATGATTATCATGGGTGTATAAAACAACCATCTGATCTATCTTATTACTAGGTACATAAAATGCGGTGTCATCCATTTTTAAAGGGTCAAAAATCATAGACTTAAAGTAGTCATTTAACTTCTTGCCAGAAACAACTTCTACGATATACCCTGCAACATCAATACCCAAACCATAATTATACTTGGTGCCTGGTTGAAATTTTAATGGTACAGTAGCCAAATCTTTAGTCATTTCTTCAATGGTCCAGTCTTTATACATAAACTGTTTGGCTGCATAAATTGAATCGGTATAACTCTTTTCCCAACCGTAAGGGATACCTGAGGTATGGGTTAGTAAATGGCGAATAGTCATTTCATTTTTTTGTGGCTCCGTACTGTGTTTGCCATCCACTTCTTTGTATACAAGAGTTTGGGCAAACTCTGGAATATATTTAGAGACTTTATCGTCAAGAGTTAACTTCCCTTGATCATAAAGAGACATAATTGCTACAGCTGTAATGGGCTTTGTCATAGAAAAAATTCGATATAGTGAATTTTCTTGGATTGGTATGGAGTTGGCAACATCAATGCTCCCATATTTATCATCGTAAATAACTTTTCCATCTTTGACTACTCTCATATAGGTGCCTGGTAATGCACTTTCATCTACATGCTTATGTAGCCTTGTGGTAGCAGCTATAAGCGAATCTGGTGAGATAACTATCGGCAGCACCTTTTCAGCTGTTGTAATTTCTGATGTATTTACATTTGTTTTACAAGATATGGCTAGAGCGATAAATCCAATACCTACTAAAAATATGTTTAATTGATTTTTCATTTTTTTTACTATTATCTGACTGTGTTTACAATTTTTCTCTTTACCCCTGATACTTTGTACGGTGCATAAGACGGTCCAGAAGTGCCTGTAAAGGTTTTACCTTTAAAAATTAAATTGGTTTTGAATGTTTCGCCTTGCGGAGTAATTACAAAACTTAAACTATTATTTTCAATTATTTGTAAAGAATCCATTACCCAGGATTGACCGTCATCACTATTAACTTTTCCTGAAAGTCCTTCCTCAGTAGAAACAAAATTTAAAACTCCTGTCATAGGACCTTGCTCTGTTTCAACAATATAGTTCCAAATACCTTCCAATTGTTTTTCGTCAATTTGAGCGAAAGCCTGAGTTGCGAATCCTAAGAAAATACATACTAGAGCAAATTGTTTCATAATGTTTTGATTTTAAGTTATTTTAAATAGATTATTGTTGGTAAAAGATATAATATTATAGTTTTAATTGAGTAAAAATCACCCTTACTTTTTCAAAGCAGCTTTACTAAATAAATAATCAGGAATTTCTTCATTAAACTTTATGTCAACAACAACAAAATCAGTACCCTTACCATCTTTTAAAACATCTTTATAATTCATTTTTTTTGGATACCATCTACCATCTATCTGGGAAATATCACTCATAACCACACGTTTTAATAATTGTCCACTTTTAGCATAAAGCTCCTCTTTTAAGGGAACAAAGCGTTCTTGGTCTATCCAAGCTTTTCTATTAACATAAGACACATCATCTACTTTAGCTTTCATATCCAAAATCCATACTTTACGGCTATCGATGGTCGCTTCTCCGATAATTTGCACAGTGTACATTTCTTCAAGCTTACGATCTTCCATCATATCTTCATAAGATAAATCAGAGCCCATTACAGATTGTCGCAACATGTGACCAGAAAGCTGTACAGTACGGTCAGTAGACGGAGAATAAATCCATAAGCGATCTTCTAACTTCAACATTTTAGTCCCTTTCTCACGAGCTGGTGATAAATATTCTGAAAACGAGCGTTTTTCACCTTCAGAATAGCCTTTCGAAACTACCGTTCTACTATTACGTTTACCATAAATTATCATTTGTGTTTCTGTAACTTGGGTGTTAGATGACATGTTAGCATCGACCTTTCTTAAGATTTCAACTCCCTCTTGTGCATTAGAAAATGAAATGCTACCAGTAAATATGGCTATTATTGTTATGTATTTAAGTTTCATTATATATTTTTAAAAAGTGACTATTTCAATTAAACTTCCAATTCTTTGAATAAGGTTGCTGTTTCTCTTTTATAGATGCCTATTCCTGAAAGTGCAGTACCTAAAACCATTGCAAACAGCCCAGGTATAAACCCAATATAGAACAAAGACGGGGTTACTTTTGCACGAATGACAGAAGGCATGAGCATAGTGCTATTTTCTAGCATTTCACCAATATCTATACCAACAATCTGCATATAGTAGGTAAAGCCGAGCCCTACCAAGCTTCCCAGAACTGAACCAATGACACCAATAAGAATAGCTTCATAAATCATGGTTTTATAAATATGTCCTTTTGCTTCACCTAATGCAAGACGAATACCAAATTCTTGATAACGACGTAATCCTCCTAACAATCCAGTATTCCATAAAACAATGGACATGACAATAATAAAAATAGTAACGAAAAGTCCAGTATACACATCCACATAATCCAAATAGCTAGCCAAGTTATTTTGATCCTTTAAGGGTATCATAACAGGAGCATATTCATCCGTCGTATTACCTACAGAAGTATTAAAGGAATCTGCCAATAGTTTAGCATTTTCATGGTTATAAATTTCGTTTGGTTGGTAGCCTAATATTTCACCTGATGCATTTTCCATATCAAGCATATTTTGAGCATCTGTAATATCTACTATAATAGCTCCTTTGTCCAATGCGGGAGTACCAAAACGAATTGAACCTGTGACTTTAAAATTTTTAAAAGTCATGCTGCCATTCATGGTAGAGCCAAAGTAGGTAACTTCATCACCAATATTGAGCCCTAATTTTTCAATAAATTCTTGACCAATTAATGCTTCGCCAGATTTTGTAGGTAGTGCTCCATTAACAACAGCTGTCTGTAAGTTCATTCTTTTAATCTCGCCAGATGTTTTTGAAAAAAGCTCAAACGCCATTCCTGAGGCAGGTCCTTGCCCTTTTGTATCTCCATTTGCATCAGGTACGTCAATAATACCTCCAAATTTTATACGTTTAACCCAGTTGATTTCTGGGTAGTTATTTTTTAATTGGTCTAAAAGTGAATCGACACTCATTATAGCCAAATCATTTGGTAATTGATCTTTGTTTTCTGCGTAAGCCTTGGTCATTACTTTTACATGACCAGTGTCGAAACGGGCGTTCTGATCTATTATATCACCCATAGCACCTTTAATATAACCACTAAGCAATACCGTAAGGGATACACCAATGGAAATAATGATAATGGGAAGAAGACTACGATTTTTGTCTCCAATAATTCCTTTCAATAAAAACTTTATCATTGTAATTTTCCTTTTATTTGGTTTACGCGAATTGTTTTCGATTGTCGCTTGTGGGAAGCCCTAGAATATAATAGCCGGAACTCTTGCCGTTTGCTTTTTTAGCTGGACTAATTTTCCATTTATAATTTTCATCTTTTATATCTTTTAACATATGTTCAATATCCTTAAAAGTGTAGGTTCGTGGCATTGATGCTTGTCCGTCCCATGCATAACAAATTGGTATTATTGGAATGATATAAGTAAAGAGCAATTGCATAGGAGTAAGGGGTTTGGAAAATGGAGTCATCAGTAATGCCATTACAAATAAGATTAGCAGAGATAGGGGTAAGAGTATCCACCATAAAATTAAAGGAATGGTATTTTGTGCCATTTCGTATATGAGTATAGGTTGTTTATTGTCTTGTGCAGTTTTTAATATTGCTTTAGCCTTTTTTGGTGGCATGTGATGAAAACTATTCAGCATGGTTTTTAATCCAGACGGAGCTTGAGTTAAGTTGGTAGCATCTAATGGAGCTGAGTTATACGTTACATTTTTCTGTCCAGAATTTTTTATATGCTTAATTATTTCTGGATTTGGATGTAAGTCGGTTAATAATAACTCTATAATATTTTCGCAATTGTTTGCATTAAGAATAGCCACCGCATCTGGTAAAATACCTCCAGAGCCTGAACCCATATCTACAATTTTTGAGAATTGATAGGCTTCTCTACAATCTAATAATAAATTGGCGATGACTTCTTTGGTACCCATCATTTTATGAAGAACTACAATTAAGTTTGTCATGCCAGACCTAATTGTTTTAGGGAACCAATTAAAATCTTCAAATTCAAAAAGCTGTATTCGTTTCATTTCTTTTATAATTTTGTTATTGCATCTTGCCTTTTAAAGCATCTACAGGATTCATTTTCGCTATTTTTCTTGCAGGCATAAAGCTCACGATTGTTGCAGAGATAACTACAATTAATATAGTTCCTAATATTAAACTAATGCCATATACCGGATAAATCCTGTCACTTATTGTAACCCCCATATCTTGAGAGGCAGCAGGTATTCCAATACCAGTTTTGGTCATATAGATAAATAATGGTATACCGTAAATACATCCTACAATCGTTGCCAATATGCTATACATTGAACCTTCGACCGTAAATAATTTTACAACTTGCCAGCGAGTCATACCCAAAGCTATATATGTTCCTATTTCTCGTTGTCTTCTGAATATGGACAGTACTTGAGTGTCAAAAATTGCCAATAAGGCAATAGCTAATAATAGAATGTACATTATAGAGCCACTTACCTGTTTAGTTTCTATAATATCTGTAAGAGATTTTGTTAGCTCTTCTTGACTTTTAAATTTCCAGCCGTCAATGCTAACTATAGATTTAGAGGTATTCAGAAATAATGTGGCATGGTTAGTTAACCCTGTCATTTGCCATAATTTTTCTAAAGAAATCCAAATTTGACCTTTATCTATAGTACTTACATTAGTATTGAAAATTCCGGCTATGGTGATATTGGCAGCATCAAAAGTTCCATTTTTATCTCTCCATCGGAGCAACACTTCGTCGCCCTGTTGTAAATTAGCGGCGTCAGCCATTCTTTTTCCTATAATGGCGGGTATATTGGCCTTACTATCTTTTAAAAGTTGAGTGGGAAGTTTTATGGTGTTTTGATTAAAATCTATTCCTTTTATAGCGATAGAAATCATTCTTTCCTCAGGATAAATGGAACCTTGTCTTATTAGTATAGGCGTCAATTTTTTAGAAACTGCGTCTGAAGGAATGTTAGCATGACCATCTTCTAATGAGAAAGGGTCTAGTGGATCATAGTTTTCATGTAGCAAATGACCGTTAGCGTATTCCCAAGCTATATTATCTCGCATAGCCTGCTCATTCCAGCCATTAATCATTCCGTTATAAAATATGATAACCACAAAGGCAAAGGATAAAACAATGACATTGAGCCATGTACGTAGCCCTGCACCTATAAGGTTTTTATAAGCCAGTTGAAGTGCTAAATTCATAGTACAATGCTAGTAGGTTCTACAATCTCGTCATAATCTAAATTACCATCTCGTAAATGAATTAATCGGTTAAGGTAACCCATCACCTTTTCATCATGGGTAGAGAAAAGAAAAGTGGTGTTTAATTCTCTATTTAATAGTTTCATTGTTTTAAGAATGGCATGTGCATTTTCTGCATCTAAGTTTGCCGTAGGTTCATCTGCAAGAACGATATCTGGTCTTTTTACCATAGCTCTTGCTATAGCTACGCGTTGGCCTTCACCTCCTGAAAGCTTAGATGGTTTTTTATTTGCCATTTTTTCTAATCCAACCCATTCTAAGGCTTCCATGACTGCTTTTTTTCTTTCTGAAGTACTTTTTCCTTGAAGAATTAAAGCAAATTCAACGTTTTCAAAAACAGTGTACACTGGTAGAAGGTTGTACACTTGAAAAATAAAACCAATGTATAGGTTTCTAAGTTCTGCAGATTCTTTATGAGAAAGTCCAGAAATATTTTTATCCATTATTATAGCCTTACCTTCAGTAGGCTTATCTAATGACCCCATTATATTTAACAAAGTAGTTTTTCCAGAACCGCTGGGTCCTACTAAACCAACAAATTCACCCTGATTTAAAGAAATATTAATATTCTCTAAGGCCGTAAATTCTCCTTCACCAACCTTAAAACGTTTAGTGACATTTTCAATTTTAATAATAGTTTTTACGTTCATAGTTTTATTATTAATGATTATATACCAGCATTACTCGAATAGCAGGGCCTAAGTTAGTATTGACAAGTTCATTCTCTTGAAATCCTTGCTGTGTTTCTGGGTTATAATACGCCATAACGTAACCCGTTAATTTCCTGAATTGATGCTCATAGTTTAAAAAAAATGAAGCATTATTTGATACCCAGTCATGAGAAACCACAGCGCTAAGAGAATCGTTCATAGTTAGTGGATAAGTTGCATTTAAGGCCGAAATATGATTGTTATTTGCATATTTAAAAGCCTTATCATCATAAGAAGAAATTAAATGTTCAAGAATAATACCGAGCCCATTTCCAATTCCAAACGTATAATCAATGCCAAAATTCATCAGAGATTGGTTGGTTAAAATACCTATGTTTTCAGATTTTAGACTGTAGGTTACTTCAAACCAAAGTCCAACTTCCACGTCCCATTTTCCATCAATTCCGAATTTATCTTCTGCAATATGGTCAAATGTCACGGGTGTTAAGATATCTTTTGGGTCTGCAGTTCTATGATGATAAGAAAGGGCTAGTTCACCTTTAGTAACAGGAAATTGAACTCTACCACCGTACTCTGGTTTTTTATCATAGGTTTTTATTGCATCAAACCCTCTTGTTCGTTCGTTCCCATATAGTACCCAGGCCCATACATTAGCATTGTTTGCAAAATAGTAACGACTTAGAAGTCCATAAACACCATTTGTTAAGGCTAGGGGATCTCGAGGGTCTATTTGATTAAACCATTGTAATGGCCTTAACATTGTGGCCGAACCGAAATCGATTTTTTGAAGTCCGGCACGTATTTCAAATTGTTGGGTAGAATACCTTGCCCAAACACGATATGGGTCTAAATTACCATCTTCTTTAGATTTATAAAATGGGCTAAAAGCAGTATTCACATCTAAATTCAGTGAAGCTTGAAAGTCAAGGTTACTAGTAGAATCTAGCTGAAAATTATACTCTAATTCAGGGATATATCTCGCACCTATTTGTATATCTAAATCATTATTAGGACTAAAATTACCAAATACTGATAGTTGACCATCAAATTCTACGCTATTTTGACTGTAGCTTTGAACGGCTGTTAAAAAAAATAAAATAACTATTTTATGGAGTGTTCTCATCAGTTATTTCTGGGCATAATGCCGTAAAAAATAAAGTTTGTTAGTTCAACTGCTAGTTCCTGGGTGTTGCCATACATTGATGTTAATCTATCATCAACCATTTTTTCATTTAAACTATTGATCATATATATAACAAAGTCAATTTTTAGGTCTTGACGTATTTCACCACTTTGCTGAGCATTAGAGAAATCTTTATGAAGGGACTCTGAAGATTTTACCCGTGCTTCACTTAAAATGTTTTTTAATTTTGAATTCTCCGCACCGTAAATATCTTTAATGAAATCTTCACTTAAATTTTCTGAATTATTATATTTCATTTGTACAATTCGATGAATTTTTTCATTGAATTGTATATCTAATTTCATGATGTCGTTATAATCTGAAAGACCTTTATCCGCTAATTGCTTTAAAACTATTTCCGCGACATCTAACTTATTTTCAAAATTCCTGTAAAAGCTCATTTTGCTTACATTGGCCTGTTCACATATTTCTTCAACCGTTACTCTTGTTATACCGTATTTCCAAAAAAGATGTTTACTAGCCTCTAAAATTGCCAAGTAGCTCTTTGTTTTTTTTTCTTCCTTTATTTTCATAGATGATGCAAATATACATAAATGTTACTAAATTAGTAACATAATTTAAAAAACGTAACATTAAATAAAATGTGAGTTGTGCTCTGTTATTATTATGAAAAAAAGTAAAGTATAAATTGAGTATTTCTCAAAAAGGTAGTTTTAAGTTATAATTTATGTTAAGGTTAACATAATTGTTTCAAAAGCCTCTTTATTTTTAAGGAGTTATAATAATTGTTTACCAAAGGATAAATTATAGAAAAATCATTAACTGATTTTGTAGATTTAGGTATTATCTACCTTCATAAAAAGATACCTTATTGAACCAATTTAAAACGAACACATGAAAAGAAGAGATTTTGTACAGTACGCCGGGTTGGGTGCCGGAGCATTGATGATGCCGTCATTATTGCTAGGTAACGACATCCCGACAGAGGCACTACTGGAACCGGGTATGGATGCCTTGGTGAAAAAGAGAATGGTAGATGTTGCCTTGAATACCGCTAAAACATTAGGCGCTACGTATGCAGATGCCAGAATAGGCAGGTATTTAAATCAGTATGTATTCACTAGGGAAGATAAAGTACAGAACGTTGTCAATACAGAGTCTTTTGGTATTGGTATTCGTGTAATCGCCAATGGTACATGGGGTTTTGCCTCTACTAATAGCGTTACTGAAGACGGTATTAAAAAAGCGACCGAGCAAGCTGTGGCCATTGCCAAGGCAAACTCTAAAATTCAAAAAGAACCGGTTAAGTTAGCGCCGGTAAATGCATACGGAGAGGTTTCTTGGAAAACTCCCATCAAGAAAGATTTTAAAGAAGTTCCGGTTTCGGAGAAGGTAGACCTATTGTTAAGTGCAAATGCCGCCGCTTTGGATAATGGAGCAAACTTTGTGAACTCCGCCTTATTCATGGTTAACGAGCAAAAATACTTTGCTTCTACAGATGGTTCTTATATTGATCAAGACATACACCGCTTATGGCCAACATTAAGGGTTACTGCCGTTGATAAGGCTGCCGGTACTTTTAAGACAAGAGAGAATATGAGTGCTCCCGTAGGAATGGGCTATGAGTACTTAGACGGATTGGAATCTGAGAAAATAGATGGTCCGGCAGGATTACGATTATACAGAAATAGCTATGACATGGTAGAAGATGCCACTATTGCAGCTAAACAAGCCAGGGAAAAACTGACCGCAAAATCGGTAGATGCCGGTAAATATGATTTGGTATTAGAGCCTAATCACCTAGGTTTAACTATTCATGAGTCCGTGGGTCACCCATTAGAATTGGATCGTGTATTAGGTTATGAAGCCAACTACGCAGGTACAAGTTTCGCCTCTTTGGATAAATTAAAATCGGGCAACTTTAAATATGGTAGTGACATTGTAAACCTTGTTGCAGATAAAACCCAAGTAGGTTCATTAGGAGCAGTAGGTTATGATGACGAGGGAGTAAAATCTAAAAAGTGGGATTTGGTACGTAACGGAGTATTGACAAATTTCCAAGCCATACGTGACCAAGCACATATGATCGGTGAAGAGGAATCTCACGGTTGTTGCTACGCACAAAGTTGGGATGATGTTCAATTTCAACGTATGCCAAACGTCTCGTTAGAGCCAGGTAAAGAAAAATATGCTATAGCTGACATGATCAAAGATGTGGAAAAAGGTATTTATATAGCGGGTCGTGGATCATACTCTATAGATCAGCAACGTTATAATTTCCAGTTTGGTGGAACTGTTTTTTACGAAATTAAAAATGGTGAAATTGTAGGTATGTTAGAAGATGTAGCCTACCAAAGCAACACCCAAGAATTTTGGAATTCATGTGTTAAGATTTGCGATAAGGATGATTACCGTTTGTTCGGTACGTTCTTCGATGGTAAAGGGCAGCCTTCACAGGTGAGCGCTGTATCTCATGGTAGTTCTACTGCCAGGTTCAATGATGTAAACGTAATTAACACAGGTAGAAACATTTAATTGGTTCACCTAAAAAAGGACAACAATGGCAATTTATACAAAAGAAGAAGCAAGAAAAATATTGGAGAAGGCATTGAGCTTTTCCAAAGCCGATACCTGCGAGATTAATTTAAGCGGGTATAATAGTGGTAATATAAGATATGCACGAAATACGGTATCTACATCTGGGTACAGTTCTAACCAAAGCTTGGCGGTACAGTCTAGTTTCGGTAATAAATCAGGTACGGCAACTATCGATGAGTTTGATGATGCATCATTGGAAAAGGTGGTAAGAAGGGCTGAGGAGTTGGCACAACTTTCTCCTGAGAACCCAGAATTTATGGAACCTTTAGGTCCACAGATGTATGATGAATCGATAACATATAGCGAGTCAACAGCAAATATAACTCCAGAATACAGAGCTGAGGTAGCAAGTAGCAGTATTGTACCTGCAGCTGCAAAAGATGTTACGGCAGCAGGATTTTTAAATGATTCCGCCGGTTTTAGTGCAATGATAAACTCAAAAGGGTTATTTGCGTACAATCAATCTACAGATTTGGAGTTTACGGTAACCATGCGTACCAATGATGGTACCGGTTCGGGTTGGGTATCAAGGGATTTCAACGATGTAGATAAGTTTGATGCCGATGAGGCGGCAATGACCGCTATTGATAAAGCGGTTTTATCAAGAGAAGCAAAGGCAATTGAGCCAGGTAAATACACGGTTATTTTAGAACCTGCAGCCGCATCAGATTTATTGGGCAATATGTTTAGATCGTTAGATGCACGTTCTGCAGATGAGGGTAGAAGTTTTATGTCTGCCGCAGACGGTAAAAATAAGTTAGGGCAAAAAATTGTTGATGAGCGTGTTAGCATATATTCAGATCCTTTGAATTCTGCAGTGCCAACTTCAACTTGGAATGGGGAAGGTCAGCCTTTAAAGAAAACAAGTTGGATTGAAAACGGAGTCGTTAAAAACTTGGCGTATGATCGTTTTTGGGCAAAGGAGAAAGGTGTTGAGCCGGTTCCCTTTCCATCTAACGCAATAATGGCAGGCGGCGAAGCAAGTTTAGAAGAATTGATAAAGAGCACTAAAAAAGGAATTTTGGTTACACGTTTATGGTATATTCGTAGTGTTGACCCACAGACCTTGTTATATACCGGACTTACAAGAGACGGAACATTTTACATTGAAAACGGAGAAATTAAATATCCTGTAAAGAATTTCAGGTTTAATGAGAGTCCAATTATTATGTTGAACAATTTAGAAACCCTTGGAAAGCAAGTACGAATTGACGGTAATTTAATTCCTTACATGAAGATTCGTGACTTTACATTCACTAGTCTTTCAGATGCGGTTTAGATGATATATTGAATTGATAAACTGGTTGTTTGTGACACTTCACAACAACCAGTTTTCTTTTTCAAGTAGAATTAATAATACAAATTACTTGCCCTTGAGCAACGAATTTTTCTTTACGAGATTACAATATGAGTCCGGCGACTGGGATGTGGATCAGCGCATGCCATCCAATCTGTTGAACTCATTGGTGGAGTACACCACCTTGAAAGTAGACACCCAAGAAAAGATAATCACCCTCGCCAGCGATGATATTTTTAAGAGTCCGTTTTGCTATATCTCAGGACATAAATTGGTAGAGTTTACCAAAAAGGAACAGGAGAATTTTGAGAAATATGTCCGCAACGGAGGTTTTGTTTTCGCAGATGATTGCAATCACGATATTGACGGTTTGTTTGCAAAATCCTTCGAGAGGCAAATGGAAGAAATATTTGGTCCGTCCGCATTAAAAAAAATACCCAACGACCACGAGATCTATACGATATTCTTTGATTTTGAAGACGGTCCGCCGACCACATCACAAGAGCTGAACGGCTGGGGAGATGATTTGGTACACGATTATTTAAAGGCAATTGTCATCAATGGAAGAATAGGGGTGTTGTACAGTAATAAAGATTACGGTTGCGAGTGGGATTATGATTTTAGAAATAAACGTTGGTACAAAATAGACAATACACGGTTTGGGGTCAACATCGTCATGTATGCCCTAACCTCATAAATACATTTTTGAATGGATAAAGAATTACAACGCATTGCAGATGAGGTAGAAATACTTTCCGGTAAATTGAATGCTTTAAAGCAAGAAATAGGAAAGGTGATTATCGGACAAGAAGAAACCGTATCGCAATTATTGATTACGTTTTTAGCAGGTGGTCATGCTTTGTTAGAAGGTGTACCGGGTTTGGCAAAAACCTTAATGATTAGAACTTTGGCAAATGCAATAGATTTAAAGTTTAAACGTATTCAGTTTACACCTGATCTAATGCCTTCGGATATTATCGGTACAGAGATATTAGAAGAAGATCATACCACAGGTAAAAAGTTCTTTAAGTTCAATAAAGGACCTATATTTTCTAATATTATACTAGCGGATGAAATCAACCGAACACCGCCAAAAACTCAAGCGGCATTGTTAGAAGCGATGCAAGAATTTGAGGTTACTTACGGAGATAAAACCTATCCTTTAGATAAACCATTCTTCATTTTAGCAACCCAAAACCCAATTGAACAGTCAGGTACATTTGTATTGCCGGAAGCGCAGCAAGACAGGTTTTTACTGTATATCAAAATAGGATATCCTACTCAGAAGGACGAAGAAGCCATTCTAAAGGCGACAACGGGTACCTTTAAAATGAAATTGAACAGAGTAATATCGGGAGATGATATCGTGCGTTTGCAACAGTTGGTAAGAGAGGTATCCATTAGTGATGCACTCATCAGTTTTGTGAGTGATATCATTAGAGCAACGCGTCCAGAAACGACGACAGATTCTTATGTTAAGGACTGGGTAGATTGGGGAGCAGGTCCGCGTGCAGGTCAAGCAATGATCTTAACGGCAAAGGCTAATGCATTGTTAGAAGGTCGGTTAGCGGTTACCCTAGACGATATTAAAAGTGTAGCGTTGCCAGTACTTCGTCATAGGGTGTTGGTTAATTTCAGAGCAGAGGCAGAAGGCATAACTTCGGATAAAGTAGCTACGCATTTATTAAATGCTATTGAAATAAAAGGCAAATAAACAACGCTCCATTACCGAGTACATGGCAAAACAGGACTATCAAGATTTATTAAAACCAGAGGTCATCAATACGGTTGAGGGACTCTCCTTGATATCACGAATTGTGGTCGAGGGGTTTACGGCTGGTTTAAATAGAAGTGCTAGTGTAGGTCCAGGAATGGAGTTTAGCCAGTATAGAGGCTATGAACCCGGTGACGATTTACGCTTGCTGGACTGGAAAATGCTGGCACGTTCGGGCAGGTACTACATTAAACAATCGGAAATAGAAAGTCAGGTGACCATTAAGTTCATTGTCGATGCCAGTGCTTCAATGCTGCATAAAGAAAAGGACTTGTCGAAAGTTGATTTTGTACGTGTGTTGGTGGCCACACTGGCGTATATGGCTCATAAGCAAGGAGATTCTGTTGGTCTTTTCGCACTCAATGAGAATGATGTGGTCAGTATTTACCCAAAGGCAGATAAAAAGCATTACAACAGATTGCTGCTAGAATTAATTAATCTTTCTAATTCTGGTAAATGGCCCGAAACCCATATTTCAAATAAACGCTTACCTAATAGAGGAGGGAAGGAATTGATTTTTTTCTTGACGGATATGTATGAAACCAGCGAGGAGATTTCAAAGTTTATAAAAGGATTGAAATCTGCCAGAAACGAGGTAGTGGTATTGCAAGTTATGGGTGCCGCGGAGATGGATTTTAGCTATGGATCAAACGTCACTTTTGAAGATTGGGAAACAGGCGCAAGAATAAAGGTGGATACGCAGCAGGCTAAAACCGAATATTTGAATGCTCTTGAAAACAGATTGAAAAATATTAAAGAAGAATTACTGTCTAACGGAATAGACCATCATGTATTTAGAATGGATGCACCTTTGGGTGAAGCCCTTCAGTTATTTTTAAAACAACGAAAAAGAATCGGTTAGTATGTCATTTGCACATCCTTCATATCTATGGGCTTTATTGGGACTTTTGGTTCCAATAGCAATTCATTTATGGAGTAAGAAAGAGGCGAAAACCATAAAAATTGGTAGTGTTCAACTGCTATCAGAATCAAAATCGAAGCAATCTAGCAGCATTCAATTGAATGAATGGTGGTTGTTAGTATTGCGCATGGGTATAATTTCGTTACTAGTTTTGTTGATGGCAAAACCACAATGGCATTCAAAAGTGAGTAACAAGACCCTCACCTATATAGTAGAACCCGAACTAACGCAGTACTCCTATTTTATGTCCCGATTTAATGCGCTGGATGAAAATCAGGAAATAAGACTTTTAAAAGAAAATTTACCATTAAAGGAAGATGATGAACAAGTAGCAATGAATAGTGCTGTTCAAGATTATTGGGCATTGGCATCTGAAATGGATGATTTGAAAACCGATAGTATCGTGGTTTTTACAACCGGATTTGTAAGTGGATTAAAAGGAGCAAGACCAGAAACCAAACATCATATTAATTGGATTGTAATTGATTCAGCCTTATCAAAAGAACACCCGTTACTCGCCTATAAAAAGGATGACGAATTTCAATTGTATACAGGCTGGAACACTCCTGAAGCTACAAAGATTACTAGTAAAACGATAACCTTAGGAGAAGAGTATACACTAACTTCCGGTGACGATAGTCTGGCGATTTCAAAATTTAATCCGCCGCAAAAAGTTCCTGTTGTCAATCAAAAAACTATAGAAGTTTCTCTTTACTATTCAGATAGTTTAAAGGCTGATAAAACGTATTTAGAAGCCTCTATAAAGGCTCTTTCCATCTATTTGAATAGGGAAATCAAAATGGTATCTCAGTTGGATAGTGAAAAAGTTATAGACAAGGAAGCAGATGTCATTATTTGGTTAAGCGATAAACCACATCCAGAAACGACTCAGAAACTACTAGTTTGGCAAGAAGATGGAATGGCACAATCTATCCTAACTGCAGGGAAAGATGATAATACCTTTTATTTGACCAAACATATCAACTCAGAAAACGCAGTATCAGAGCGGTTAACAGAGAAGTTGTTGGCGATTTTAGATGTAAATCAGGAGTTAGAGGAATTATTGGCTGAGGTGGATAATCGTTCGGTGACAGCATCCGAATTGGAAACAACATATGTTGCCATTGACGAAAAAGAAAAACAATTAGCGAGCTTTAATGTGAATCCGTATTTATGGTTAATACTCCTAGTTTTGTTATTGGTAGAACGCTTCATAGCATATAAACGCAAACAGTAATGGAATCGGGAAAAATATACTTGATGAAATTTCAAAAGCGATGGCAGTTGCTGTCATATGCTGAGGCTGTTTTGTATGCCTTGGGCTTTGCGGTGCTATGTTATTTTATTACTAAAAATATAGTGATTAGCTTGGTGACGTTCCTCATTGGTTTGTTACTTTTTATACTGATTAAAAAACCATGGCAACATAATTTATATTCCACAAGCACATATGTTGATGCACATGTTTCAGAAGCGTCATTCAGTACGGGATTGTTATTGCAACCAGAAGATTCCTTATCCAATTTAGCCAAGCTACAGCGCTATAAAGTATCGGAAGAATTGACTAAAAGATTAGGTGCTATAACTCCGCCAAACGCTTTAAAACAAGCATTTTTAGTGATGTTAGGCTGTATTGCTCTTGGTTTTGTATTTCATAAGTTACATGTTTTTAATGACGTTGATAAGGCATTGAACAATCCGAAGAATACAGAGCAAATTCAGTTCGTTGCAACAGACAGTTTATTGGAGAAAAGCAGTATTCCGGCAATTGAGAAGCAAGAAATTAGGGTTACTTATCCTTCATACACAAGATTGGGGAGTAAAACTACGACGGACCCAAATATTAAAGCAGTTACAGGCGCTAACATTTTATGGAATCTTCAGTTCGATAATCCTGTTATTGAACCCGTTTTAGATGTAATGGGCGAATTAAAACCCTTGAAAAAAGTTGGAGCTGATTATCAAATTCAGTTGCCTTTAATTGCTTCGGGTTTTTATAGTTTTAAATTCAAGAATGAAAACGGTATTGAATTTACTTCGGATTTGTTCTCGTTGGAAGCGATACCCGATAATCCTCCAGAAATAGAGATTTTAGGATTGGAGCAGTACACGTATTTTAATTTTTCTGATAAAAAGGTGGTACAACTGCAAAGTGCAATTACCGATGATTACGGAATTGACGAAGCCTATATCATAGCAACCGTAAGTAAAGGATCGGGAGAATCGGTGAAGTTTAGGGAAGAGAAGTTAAGTTTTAAGGAAACCATTTCAAAAGGAACGAAATCAACACGAGCTACAAAAACATTGGATTTAAATGCCTTAAAAATGGAAATGGGCGACGAGCTGTATTTTTATATAGAAGCGTTTGATGAAAAACAGCCCAAACGAAATGTAGCACGTAGTGAAACTTATTTTGCAGTCATCAAAGATACCGTAGGAGAGCAATTTGGTGTGGAAGGAACTTTGGGTGTTGACCAAATGCCAGATTATTTTAGAAGTCAGCGACAGTTAATTATCGATACCGAGAAATTAATAAAGGATAAACCCACCATTTCAATTCATGAATTTAAGTCGAGAAGTAATGAATTGGGGTTTGACCAAAAAGCACTACGCCTAAAGTATGGTCAGTTTATGGGTGATGAATCTGAAATGGAAGAAGCACCTGCCGTGATCGAAAGTCATGAAGAAGGTGAAGACCATGATCATGCTGAAGATCAAGAAAATATGTTAAAGGATTTTATGCACGACCATGATGATGATAATGAGCATAATTTGGTAGAACAACATGAGCACGAAAATGAAAACGCTACCGAACCTGAAGATCCGTTGCACGATTACCTTCATAATCATGATAATCCAGAAGAATCTACCTTGTTTGAAGAATCACTAAAAACAAAACTTCGAAAGGCATTAAGCATTATGTGGGATGCCGAACTGTATTTAAGGTTATATGAGCCCGAAAAGTCCTTGCCATTTCAGTATGATGCTTTAAAACTAATACAAGAAATAAAAAACAGTGCCCGTATTTATGTACATCGCATAGGTTTTGATCCACCACCTATAAAAGAAGATAGTAGGTTGACCGGTGAAATAAAGGATATTAAAAATTACAGTAAAAACGAGTCTAAAGAGGCTGAAAACCCTTTTGAATCCATTGAAGAAGCAGTTAGCCGATTAGAACAATTGGTGCAAAAAAAAGGGGTTTACAAAGAGAATGATACCGCACTTTTCACTGCTGCAGGCAACGAATTGGCACAATTGGCAATAGACAATCCTGGTAAGCATTTGCAGGTTTTGCAAGGGTTAAAAAGTATTGAAAACAACACAGGAAGAACCCTTGAAAATTACCGATTCGTTCAAAAAGGATTGTTATTGGCTTTGCCAAGTACGCCGCAGGTGCCCGGATCTGAAAAAGTGTACTCAGACGAAATCAATTCACTATTTCTAAAACAATTGGAAGTGTATGATTGATGGTTTCTCATTTGCTCAGAAAGAATTGTTGATACCCGTTATTTTGAGTAGTTTGTTGGTATTTGTAGCTTACCTTGTTAAGGAAAGGAATACAAGAAGCAGTGGCAGATTTTCATTAAATAGTGTCGTTACATTCGTAACTGTGCTTGCTTTAATGTGTATTGTTTTAGAGCCTACGAAAGAGGTGGAAATGCAGCACCAACAAGGGCTTCTTTTAACTAATGGATTTGCTAAAAATCAACAGGACAGCTTAGAGCGAGTTTATAAAGGCTTGGAAATACTGGAATATAATCCGAAGAAATCGATTCGTACGAGTTTAGATTCCTTAACCAGTGTATTGGTTATTGGAAATGGTCTAGAAGAATTTGATTTTTATAAATTGGATAGTATCCCAACAGCCTATTTGCCTAATGAAGTATCATCGGGAATTACAAGGTTAAAATTCACCCAGCGGTTGAATTTAGGTGAAGACTTAATTGTGGAGGGCAAATACGACCAACCCAAAAAAAGTTCTTTCTTGGTACTGCAAGACTCGCGAGGAAATGGGCTGGATTCTCTTCAGTTTAGTGATGCTTCTAAACTTGATTTTTCATTGACAGACGTGCCCAAGGTCAGGGGTGATTTTGTATATCAATTAGTGGAAAAAGACAGTTTAGGGAATAGGGTTGAGACCAACCCAATACCTATAACCATTTTAGAAAAGGAACCGGTGCGTATCTTGATTTTAAACACTTTCCCTACGTTTGAAACGAAATATCTAAAGAACTTTTTGGCTGATGAGGGCTACGAAGTAACTGTTCGTAGTCAGCTTACAAAAGGGAAGTATAAATTTGAATATTTTAATACGAAGGCATCACCGATATATCAATTTTCATCGGAAACTTTAAAGCAATATGATGCGGTATTGGTGGATACGGAAACCTATTTTAATTTTGGAAAATCCGTCAAGAGCAATTTTGAAAATAGTATTCGTGAAAACGGATTAGGATTGTTTATTCAGCCTAGCGAATTGCTATTTAATCTTGGTGCAAACACTTCTTATTTTGGTTTTAAAAGAGATGGTATTACAGAAGTTCAACTATTGGGCAATACTATTTCGTTAAAGAAATATCCATATAATTTTGAGCAAGAAATCACTGTAAACCCCATTAATATTAATAACTCTGGGAATTTAGCTTTTTATAAGCAACTTGGCTTAGGTAGAGTTGCAACTACAACATTGTTAAATAGTTATCAGTTGCTTCTAAAAGGAAAAGAGCAAGAATATGCGAAAATATGGACACATATTTTAGATAAAATTGTAAAACAAAAAGAAGAGGCAGTCGATTGGGAATCGCAAACTGCATTTTCCAAAGAAGGAGAACCTTTTAATTTTGAATTGCGAACAAATTTAGAAGAACTTTCGGTGGTAAATAATGAAGGTAATCGTGTTCCCTTGCTTCAGAATTCAACAGTACCTTTTAAGTATTCTGCAAAAACCTATCCGAAGAAAGTAGGGTGGAATACTTTGGAAGTACAGGGAGACAGTGCCACTCAGTTTTCTTATTACGTTTACGATGTCGATGATTGGAAATCTTTAATTGCATCTCATAAAAGAGCGGCGAATGCAAAACAGTTTGGCAATGCAATAAAAGAAAATAGGGCCGTTATGGTAAACCGTCCTATATCGCTACTATTTTTTTATATCCTTTTTTTAATTGGGATTGGATGGTTGTGGTTATCTCCAAAATTTTCCGCCCAAAGCTAAATCAGTTTTAATGCGGTAGTTTGTCTTTTAACAAACCATACACAAAAGTTCCCAATAGCGCACCTCCAATAACGACTAGTATCGAAGGAAATCCAGCACCTAACAACACATACATAGGTCCAGGGCAAGCACCAGCCAGCGCCCATCCTAATCCAAAAATGATTCCGCCTACCAAATAATTGGTTACACCTTTTTCCTTTGGATGTAAGTTCATTTCTTTTCCACCAATCGCTTTTATGTTGAATTTTTTAATAAGCTGAATTCCTATTACACCGAGTACAAGGGCAGAGCCGATAATACCATACATATGAAAAGACCCAAACTGGAACATTTCATAAATACGAAACCATGATGCAGCTTCAGATTTATACATGATGATACCGAAAAATATACCTATGGTTAAATAACTTAAATACTTCATGTTAGCTAAAAATTAGGGGGAATAAAAGGTGAATCATAACTAAGCCGCCAATAAAGAAACCGATTACGGCAATTAAAGAAGGCAGTTGCAAATTACTTAGTCCGGATATCGCATGTCCGCTGGTACAGCCACCCGCATAACGGGCACCAAAGCCAACTAAGAATCCGCCTATAATTAAAATAGCGAACACAAATGGGTCTGTAAGTTGTTGAGACGCAAAAAGTTCGGGTGGTAGATATGCCTGACCTGCACTATTTATTCCATAGTCTTCAGAAAGTTCTTGTGCAATATCAGGGTTAATCGTCACGGTATTGTCAGACATGTATTTAGAAGCAATAAAGCCACCAATTACTGCACCAAGAACAACAACTAAATTCCAACGATATGCTCTCCAATCGAATTTAAAAAAATCTGAGTATTTGCCAGCACCGCCAATTGAGCAAATTGTACTCAAGTTAGACGACATACCAAATTTTTTTCCAACTAAAAGAAGCAAAAACATGGTTAGGGCAATTAAAGGTCCTGCCACATACCAAGGCCACGGGTCATATAGTAAATTCATTGTTAATTAATTCTTGTTTTTAGGAACTAAATCAGCGCAAAGAAAATAAATCTTTTATTAACGCTGTTACAATTACAAGATATTAACTTCAACGGTATAGGGTTTTCAATACATTGTGAAATTATAAATTTGTATAAAGTATTGAAAATCAGTTCATAAAAATTCTTAATTTCATATAAATTAGAAGGTAATTTACCTACAAGGAATTAAAATATAGAGTGAAATAAAACTAACTTCTATCTCCTATTTTTTCTTGACACCTAATTTTAAAAGAATCGTTTCCAATAAACACCATTTCGTAAATGCTGATTGAATAAGATTTACACCTATAAATACGGTAAACCATAACCAATTTATATGCACATAAACGGCTAAAACAACGCTCAATAAAACCATTGTACCTACTATTACTCTAAAATATGTATTTAACATGTTGATTTATTTTTAAGTTAAAATTGATTTTTCTATGGGAACCACAACTGCCTTTATAGAGTTGTTTGTTTCCAGGTTTAGATTGAATTCTTTAATAAGTTGAAACAGTATATCAATATTTTCGTTTTCAGTAAAAGAGAAGAACAAGCTAGATTCGATTCCTCCCTTTTCACTTGGAAACCAACTTGCTGTACGAACCATAGACGTTACGTTTTTATAACCATCTATACGACTTTCACTAAAACTATCAATATTAGCTTTTTTAAATAGCTGAAGAACTTCTTTTTCGAATTCTAAAACCACAGTTACAATCAATAATTTCATAATTAGTTGTTTTTATTGTTGTGTATTTCCTTCATTTTCTTGATGTTCAATTTCTGGATAATTCTTTTTTTCAATCATAAAATAGACCAACGGAACTACCAATAAAGTAAGAACGGTAGATACAATAGTCCCGCCCATTAAAGAGATAGCAAGACCTTGAAAAATGGGGTCAAATAAGATAACGAAGGCACCAATTACTACAGTACCTGCAGTTAATAGAATAGGGGTTGTACGTACCGCACCGGCTTCAATGGCAGCTTGCTTTAAGGGAACCCCTTCGGCTAAACGAAGGTTAATGAAATCTATAAGTAGTACCGAATTTCGTACCATAATACCTGCAAGCGCAATCATACCAATGAAAGAGGTTGCGGTAAAGAATGCACCTATAATCCAGTGACCTAAAACAATACCAATCAATGATAATGGTATGGCTACCATCATTACAATTGGAGCTTTAAAATTTTGAAACCATCCTACAATCAAAATATAAATTAAGATAATAGCTCCCATAAAGGCAATACCTAAATCACGAAATACTTCTAACGTAATTTGCCATTCCCCATCCCATTTAACGGTATAGTCATCTTCAAACTCAGGTTGACCTAAGTACATTTCGGTAATTTCATATCCTTTTGGTAGCCCAATCTCTTTAAGCTTTTCTTCCATGCCTAATATGGCGTAGGCCGGACTCTCTAATTCACCTGCCATATCTGCCATTACATATACCACACGCTTTTGGTTCTTACGGTAAATGCTCTTTGCGCTTATAGTTTCTTTAATATCTACTAAATCGGCAATAGGCACCATGTTACCCTGTTTAGAGGTAATTTTCAATTGTGAAATATCTGTAATCGTCGATTTTTCTTTTTCATCTAATGCCAGTACCAAACCAACTTGGTCAATTGCATTCTCATCATATAAATTTGTGATTGCTCTATTTGATAATGCCATATTCATGGTATAGGCAATTTGTTGTGGTGCCACGCCATAAAGCATTGCTTTCTCTTTGTTAATTTCGAATTTATACTCCGTTTGGTCAGCTTCCACTAGCCAGTCGATATCAACTACATCATCAGTGTTTTTTAATATATCTTGAACACTATTCGCAATTTTAATCTGTTCCTCATAATCAGGGCCATATACTTCTGCTACAATGGTGGAAAGTACAGGAGGTCCTGGCGGAACTTCAACCAATTTAACATTGGCATTATACTTTGCCGCTATTTTTTGAATATCTGGTCGCAGTAAACGTGCAATATCATGACTTTGGGCTGAGCGTAAACCTTTATCAATAAGGTTTACTTGAATATCGGCCATATTGCTACCACCACGTAAATCGTAATGGCGTACCAATCCATTAAAGGTTATTGGGGCAGAGGTACCCACATAGTTTTGGTAATTAATAACCTCTGGTCTAGTTGATAAGTATTGAGCAATTTCTTGAGCAACTACACCTGTACGTTCAAGGGTAGTACCCTCGGGCATATCAATGACCACTTGAAACTCGTTTTTGTTATCAAAAGGCAACATTTTCACTGCTACAGATTTGGTAAAAAATAAGACCATTGATCCCATTAAAAGTAGAAAAGTCAAGCCTAAAAACAACCAACGTTTGCTTTTGTTTTCAATTAGTGGACGTTCATATTTATTATAGATTTTGTAGATAAATGTTTCCTCTAACGGCTTTTCTTTCTTTTCAATGGCACCTTTTTTGTCTTTTTCTCTCAAGAAAATATAGCCCAAATACGGTGTTATGGTCAAGGCGACAAATAAGGAAAGAATCATTGCTATAGAAGCACCAATAGGCATTGGTGCCATATAAGGTCCCATAAGTCCAGATACGAATGCCATTGGTAATACAGATGCAATTACAGTAAATGTTGCTAAAATAGTAGGGTTACCTACCTCATTTATGGCGTAGAGAGCTGCCTGTTTAAAGGGTAGGCGTTTCATTTTAAAATGCCGGTGCATATTCTCGGCTATAATAATGGAGTCATCTACCACAATACCTGTCACAAAAACAAGAGCAAATAATGTAATTCTGTTCAATGTATAGTCAAGCATATAATAGCTTAACAATGTTAAGGCAAACGTAATAGGTACCGACAAGAATACCACTAGACCACCACGCCAGCCCATAGCCAGCATCACAACTAACGTTACCGCAATTATAGACCCTATTAAGTGTAATAAAAGTTCAGACACTTTGTGCGATGCTGTTTCACCATAATTTCTGGTGATTTCTACATGAACATCATCAGGAATTAACGTAGTACGTAAATGTTCAACTTTATCAATAACGATATCGGCAATTTTCATTGCGTCTGCACCTTTTCTTTTTGCTACCGATATAGTAACGGCAGGGTATTCAGAATTGTAATCTGTTACCTTATCGCTTGCTTGACCAAAACCTAATGAAACATAACTTTGAGGAATTTCTGGTCCGTCTATAATATTTGCAATTTGCTTTAAATAAATAGGTTGATTTTGTTGAACACCAACAACAATATTTTCAACGTCAGTGACCGAGGTTAAAAAATTTCCTGTATTAACTAAGAACTCCGTATCATTTTTATCAAAACTACCAGAACTCAATTGGGCATTATTCGCCTTTATCATTTCAGAAACAGATAAGAAATCCAATCCGCTAGCGGCTAGTTTGTCTTTATCTAAAACCACGCGTAATTGACGGTCTTGATTTCCTATTTTATGAGTTATGGCAACATCATTTACTTTCTTGATTTCACCTTCTAGTTCTTGAGCCATCTGGCTTAACTGATACCCATCATAGTTTTCGCTCCATAGGGTAAGTCCCAGCATAGGTACATCATCAATAGCACGGGTTTTTACCAACGGAAAGGTTACGCCTTGCGGCATAATATCCATATGCTTATTAATTTCGTTGTATAGTTTTACAAAAGAACGCTCTATATCTTCGCCCACATAAAACTGAACTATGACCATACCTTGTTCTTTCATAGATGTTGAATACACATACTCTACACCTTTGATATTTGAAATTAATTTCTCTAAAGGTTTGATTACCCGCGATTCTACTTCTTCGGGACTCGCACCTGGGTAACCTACAAAAATGTCTGCCATAGGCACATCTATTTGTGGTTCTTCTTCCCTTGGAATCAAAAACGAACTGTACACCCCAATGACCATGAATACGATCATTAAAAGTACCGTTAACTTACTGCCTATAAATAATTTGGCAATTTTACCAGCTAAACCTTCCTTCATTATTTCTTTATTTTATTTGTGTGTTCCCACCTGTAAAAGACAGGCGGTCGGGCTTTTTGCTCTTACTCCTCGGCATAAAAATGCCTGTGGGGTATCCGCTATAACTTGCCTGCCGTCAGCAGGTCCCTAACCCAGACTCGTTTATTGATTTGAGATTTTGGCGCCGTTAAATAATTTTCCTTCAGCAGAAACTATATATTGCTCGTCCGCCGATAAGCCAGATAATACTTCAACCTGATCACCAAAAGTTCTTCCCAGTCGCAACCAGCGTAATAAGGCTGTGTTGCTTTGGCTAACCGTATAAATACCGGATAGTTGCCCTTTCTTAACTAAAGCATCTATAGGAATCATTACAGCAGAACTTGTTGTTTTACGTGCAATGGGAAATTGTACGGTTGCGTACATACCTGAAAGTATTTGTGCATCTGTTTTATCTAAAATGACCTTAACCAAATATTGACCACCTGTATTTTTTGATGATGTACTTACTTCAGTCACTATTCCTTTTATGCTTTTATTCAATGCTTTGATTTGAACGCTTACTTCTGTATCATTTTTAACAGTAAGAATTTCAGATTCTGGCACCATAGCCAGTACTTGGTAGGTACCAGGAGATTCTACTTCCATTAAAGACATACCTGGGTTAGCCATATCGCCGGCATTTATAAATTTATTGGTTACCACTCCATTAAAAGGAGCTCGAATATTTGCATACCCCATTTGAGCATTAACTCCGTTTTTCATTTGCCTAGCAGATTCTAATCTCGCTTTGGACATATTATAATTAGCGGTGATATCATCTAGCTCTTTCTGCGAAGCACTGTTTTCTTTAAATAAAGTTGAGAACCTCTTATAGTCCTTTTCGGCATTTGTGAAAGCGGCTTCAGCTTCGGTAATACCTGCATTTACATGTGCCAGTTGCGCAGAAACATCTGCATTATTAACACTCATTAATAATTGACCTTTGGTTACTTTATCACCAACACCAACATATATTTTATCTACGTACCCCATCATTCTAGTGCTGATGTTTGCACTCTTGGCAGCTTCAATTTTACCACTAACCGTTAAAAACGGACTACTACTATCTTCCGAAACGGTTTTTGTTTGAACGGCAATAGCAGGTGAATTGTCAACTACAGCTTTTTTATCATCGCTGCCACAACTAGCGAGCAAGATTGTAGCACTTAAAATAGCTGTGATTATATATTTATTATTTTTCATCTTTATGAATGGTATTTAGTGATATTAGGGTTTTATTCTTTTGTTAAAAACTGTACATACGCCAAGGCGTAATTATGTTGAAAAACTGTAGCATAATACTCTAATTGCTTTTGAGAATATTGCGTTTCAGAGAGTAATAGATCAGTAGTTTTTTCTAAACCTTGCTTAAACCTATTGGTGCGTATACGTAATGATTCTTCAGATTGCTCTAGTGCCAGCTTTGTCAGCTTTAGTTTATTTTGTGCATCTTCAAAACTTCTTTTAGCTTTGTTAAGTTCCAGTTGACTTTCAGATTTGTACTGCTCTAATTGCAATTTAGATTTGTCATATTCAGCTTTGCTCTTTTGAGATTTACCAAAACGCTTACTACCTTCAAAAAGGTTCCATTTTAATTCTGCACCAAATAGGTAACCTTGGGCTTGACCTTGAAAAATATCATCGTCATGTAACTCGTAAGTACCAAAAGCATTTAAACGAGGTAAAAAAGCCATTTGGTCTGCCTTATGCATTTGTCTGTAGGCTTCGGTAGCAGAATTCATTGCTAAAATATCTTTTCTGTTTTCCGATAAGTTTATGTCCGTAGTACTAGCATAACTAGTAATTGAAAGTGAATCTGAAGGTTTTAAAATTTCACTTTCATCAGTATTCATTAGAACAGACAAATAGTTGCTGGCATTTAGAATGTTACTCTTTGCATATTGTAATTGATTATCGATTTCGGTAACTCTTACTTCTACAGAAAGAACATCAGATTTTTGTAGATAACCTTGCTTGTAACTATTGTCGGCAATACGTTTATTTTCTAAAGCAGTTTCTTGAGCTTTCTCTAAGACCGATACGGTTTTATAAGCAAGTTGTAATTGCATGTACGCCTTTTCAACCTCAAGGGCCAAGTAATCTTCTGTTCGGCCAGATTGCAGTTCAGTAGCAGTCAATTTTGCCTTTGCCGCTTTGCGCTGGTACATTCCATCGAAGTTTATTAATGGTTGTTGAACTTCTACACGAGTTGCAAAATCTTCAATTTGCCTTGGGTTATTTAATAAGTCAGGATTAAAGTCTGCAGCCGTTAAAATTTCTTGGTTCAGTTTAGACCCAAATGCCATTAAAGGGTTGGTGGTAGCTATACCTGTATGGGAGACGCTAATATTGGGTAATAAAATAGCATTGGTCTGATTGAAATCACCCTTGGCAACTAACACATCTTGTTCAGCCATTTTTAGTGTGTTATTACTTTCTTTTACCTTGGTTAGCACTTCATCTTTTGTAATAGACTTTACTTCTTGTGCCAAACCAGAATAAAAGACGAACAACAATATCCATCCTAATTTATATTTCATGGTATTCATTTATTTGAGACAAAATTAAGGTGGTAAAACAGCCTGCACAGTAACTAATGTTACCTAAGAAAATTTCTTGAAAAATAATTTACCTACCAAATAATAAAGGCACTTCCTAAATAGGAAATGCCTTTAAACAACTAAACACCCTCTATATGGAAAAGGGATTTTCAAATATTTTATGACTCCATATTTACGCGATAATCGAGATTCTGTAATTGTCTATCTATAATTTAAGAATACTATTTTAAGACTATTAATTATTAGCCTTTCTAGTACCACCATGACCACCGGCAACTACCAACATGATTTTTATACTCAACCAAATGAACTTAAAAAATTGAATGATAGGGTTCATCATATAAAAGCGTTTCGATTTTGATATTCTTTGTGTCATTATTTTAGATTTTAAGTTTTATTCTTTCAAATTTTAAAGATGTTGAATTTGAAATTATTCAGGAATAAGCCACCAAAAAGGTTTCATTTTTGCTTTGTATATAAAAGCATAATGAAGTGCTAATTTCAACCAGTGACCAGCTAATCCAATTTCCCCAAATGTTTTGCCCAATTGTCTTCCCTGGGTATCAGGATACTTGTTGTAATCTGGCACAATGGGGTAGGTGGTTATACTAACACCACTTCCTTTTGTCATTCCATAACCCGCAGAAGCAATACAAGCAGCACCCATGTTACCTAAAGAACCTTTATGGTGTACATCTTTTTTTCCATTAATGATATCAATAATGTTATCTGCCACTAATTTTGCGGTTATACCAGATGGCATTCCCGTACGAGGTGGGGCAGGAGATATAGCTGTTCCATTCTTACTTACCCGTGGTTTTGAAATAGCATGGGGTGGTGCAAAAGCTATACCGGGTGCAAATATGTTTTTGTACGACGGATTTTGATAAGTTTCTGGCCAATCTTGTACACTCCATTCTTCATAAGGTTTAGAAGAATAATCAGCATCTACAATCATAAAGCCTTTGAAAAGTTTTTCAGTAATATCCTCATTGTTTTTGTCAAAGGCTTTAAAACCATGACCAGAGAATGCTGGTATTAACATGGCAAAATCGTATGTTTCAGATTTATACTCGCCATTTAGCGTTTCATAGTGGGCTACGCCATCTTCAATCTTATTGACTCCCGCACCTATAATCCATTTAATTCCGCGGTCTTCAAAAATCATTTCAACCATTTCGCTAGATTTCATGATGTTGTTTCCGTAACTAAGAAGCATACCATCCATACCAAAATCACCTAATTGATGCTCATTAGCAATCCAAATTACTTCAGCCTTGTCACGTACATTATGTCTTCTTAACTCTTGTTCTACATTTAAAATGTACTCGAAAGCTGCCCCTTGGCACGTTGATTTTGCGTGTCCCGTTCCAATTAAAATTTTGGCTTTTTTGCCCTGTTTCATTTGCTGAATCAAGTCATTTAAGGCATGCCACGCATGTTCTGCATGGCTATAGGTACAAACTGAATAAGCTTTGTTAGTGCCAGGGTTTAAACCCTCTGTCATGTCAAAGGCCAGTTTTGGTCCGGTTGCATTTATAAGATAGTCATAGGTAACATTTTCAGTTTTACCTTTTTGTTCGTCATTTACATATTCAACTTTTACAAAAGGATTTGGTGTTTCAGCATCACCTTCTGGATGAAAAGTAGTGACTTTTGCCTGTTTATAACCAATACTTTTTTTCTTGTATAAGGGAGCCAATGGAAATAGTATTTCCTTAGACTTCATACGACCAATACCTACCCAAATATTAGAGGGAATCCATTGATAATTACTATTTGGAGAAACTACTAAAACTTCGTGTTGTTTAGATAGTTTTCTTCGAAGATGTGCCGCAGCAACATGACCCGAAATACCTGCACCTAAGATGACTATTTTTGACATTTCTACAAGATTTAAAGTTTATACTAAGGTCACTTTAATCTTATAGTTATACAGTAACTTTTGTTACATAGGAGTTTAATTATTATAGAAATGCTAAGTCACTTTTTTATAACTCCATACCGCTAAAACATTCATAATTAATGCGTAACCGATTGTTTTAAGTATTTGAGGATAGATTTCAGTTATTCCGGCTCCTTTTAACATCACCATACGCATAACCTGCACGAAATATTTAACAGGATTAAACTCAGTTAGTATTTGTGCCCATTGCGGCATACTTTCTATTGGCGTGAAAAGACCACTCATTAAAATAAATATTACCATAAAAAACCAAGCGATGAACATAGCCTGTTGCTGTGTGTCCGTGAAGTTTGAAATAAAAAGGCCAATTCCTAATATAACAAGAATGTAGATGATTGTATAGCTATACATAAGTGGAATACTTCCTAAAATAGGGATGTGAAAAAGTAGTTTAGCAATAATTAACCCTACGGTTAAAAGAACTAGTCCAAGAATTAAAAACGGAAATAACTTACCAATAATAAATTGGTATTTCTTAATTGGGGTTACATTAATTTGCTCTAATGTGCCAATTTCTTTTTCACGTACAATATTCATTCCAGAGAGAAAAAGTGTAATCATAGTAACCAATAGCACCAAAATACCTGGCACCATAAATGTTTTATAATTTAAGGTCTCGTTATACCAAAATGAAGGTATAGTTGTAATACGCTGTATTTTATACTTGCCGGAATCAGTCATTACCAATTCAGCTCTAGCGTTAGCATTGAATTTTTGTATTATTTGGTTTACATAAACATTTTCAACTCCTGCGGCCGCCCCGTCAATAGCATTAATTTTTACAGCTAATTCAGTCTTTTTTTCTTTTAATAATTTTTTTTCAAAATGAAGAGGTATTTCCAAAACAACATCTACATAGCCTTCTAACATATCTGCATTTGCGAGTTTAGCAGATGAAAAATTAGAAATGACATTGAAGTACGTAGAAGCATTGAATTTTTCAATCAATTCTCTTGAAAAGGATGTTTTATCATAATCAATATATCCAAACTTTACGTTCTTGACTTCGAAAGTAGCAGCGTTGGAAAGAATAACTAATTGTATTAATGGCAATACAAATATGATGGGAAGCATAGCTTTATTTCTAAAGATTTGCTTGAATTCTTTCTGAATAATGTATAATATCGTATTCATTATTCTAGTCGGGTTTTATATTTTTTTACACTAATGGTTATAAAGAATAAAGTCATACCTATTAATATCAAAGTTTCTTTCCAGAGGTAGGCCAATCCTACGCCTTTTAGCATAATTCCTTTTAAAATAATAATGAACCACTTGGCAGGAATAATGTTACTAATTATTTGTAAAGGAAGTGGCATGCTTGAAATCGGGAATATAAAGCCTGATAATAAAATTACAGGTAGCATTAAACCCATAAGTGAAATCATCATCGCCGTTTGCTGTGATACCGAAACTGTAGAGATTAAAATACCTAATGACAATGCATTTATTATAAATAAAATAGTTTCTGCAGCTAGTAAAAAGTAATTACCGGCAATTGGCATTTTAAAAATAAATATACTTAGTAGAATAATTACGATTGCATTGATAACAGATAGAAAAATATAGGGAACTACCTTACCAATGATAACTTGCAAAGGTTTTAAAGGGGAAACCAACAGGATTTCCATAGTGCCCAGTTCTTTTTCTCTAGTAATAGAAATGGAAGTCATCATAGCTGAAACTAGCATTAATATGATGGTCATTACGCCAGGCACAAACATGAAAACACTTTTTAATTCCTTATTGTAGAACAATTGTGTTTGTGTATTAATTTGATAAGGAGTCACAACGTCCTTATTAATCAGCTCTTGGTAATTTTGTAAAATTGCACCTGTATAATTACTGATTGTATTTGCTGTATTTGGGTCTGTAGCATCAGTTAAAATCTGAATGGTTGCTTGATTTTCGGTTTGTAATTTTTTGCTAAAATCTTTCTCAAAGTTTAAAACGGCTTTAATTTTTCCTTTTTTAAAAGCGGTTTCAATTTCGTTTTCATTATCTAAATAGTCTTTGACGCTAAAATACTTGGAGGCAGAAATTTTTTCTATTATTTCTTTTGTACTTGTATCTTTAGAATGATCAAGAATAGCAATATCTACATTATTTATTTCATTGGTTATTGCAAAACCAAATAGCATTACTTGAACTATTGGCATGCCAAATAAGATAAATAGAGAGCGCCTATCACGAAAAATATGATAAAACTCCTTTTTTACAAATCCAACGAATCGTTTCATTTTAAATGTTTATTCAATGTTTCTAGCCAGTTTTAGGAAGACATCGTTCATAGATGTTACGTTGTATTGTTCCTTCAAATTTTTAGGGGTGTCCAGTGCTTCTATTTTACCGGCTACCATAATCGAGACCCGGTCACAGTATTCAGCCTCATCCATATAATGGGTAGTAACAAAAATAGTTTTGCCTTTATCTGCCTCCCTATAAATCATTTCCCAAAATTGTCTTCGGGTAATAGGATCGACACCTCCTGTAGGTTCATCTAAAAAAATAATTTGTGGATTATGTAATAACGAAACTGAGAAGGCCACTTTTTGTTTCCAGCCCAAGGGCAAAGAACCTACCAATTTATCTGCTTCTTCATGCAAATCGAGCTCATCGATAAGATCTTGAGACTTCTTTTTAATATCATTTTTTTTAAGCCCGTAGATGCCACCAAAAAAAGTAATGTTTTCTCTTATGGTTAAATCATTGTATAATGAAAAACGCTGGCTCATATAACCAATATTTTTCTTTACTTGTTCAGGGTGTGTTTTTACGTCAAAACCTGCAACCATAGCTTCTCCAGACGTGGGTTTAGAAATTCCGATTAACATTTTCATTGCTGTAGTTTTTCCTGCACCGTTAGCACCTAAAAAACCAAAAACTTCTCCTTTAGTAACATGAAAAGATATATTGTTCACTGCAAAGAAGTCGCCAAATACTTTAGTTAAATTTTCAACCGATATGACATTTTTGTTTTTCATTTTGATAATTCCATAAAGCTATCTTCAATAGTAGGCGCTGTCTCAAAAACTTCAATATTTGTATGCTTTTTATCTTTCAAAAATTGAATGAGATTATCGGTCTTAAAATCGGGTATATTACTCGTAAAATGCATGTATTCTCCAAAAGGATAAGCACTGTGGGTTTTTGGAAATTCTTTCAAATCTTTAATTAATTGATAGGTTTCATCCGCTTTTACTTTGAATATTTTCTTTGGAAAAGATGAAATAATTTCCTCTGGTGTGCTTAACTGCAAAATTTGTCCGTCTGTTATTAAAGCTATACGATCACAAAGGGCTGCTTCATCCATATAAGGTGTGGACACCAAAATTGTAATATCTTTTTTTTGTAATCGTTTTAGCATTTCCCAAAACTCTTTTCTGGATACGGGGTCTACACCCGTTGTAGGTTCATCTAAAAACAACACTTTTGGTTTGTGTATTAAAGCGCAGCACAAAGCAAGTTTCTGTTTCATTCCGCCCGATAATTTCCCAACTCTTCTATTTTTGAAAGGTTCTATTTGGATATATATGTCTTTTATTAAATCGTAATTTTCTTCAACAGTAGTTCCGAAAATAGTAGCGAAAAAATTTAGGTTTTCTTCAATGGTAAGGTCTTGGTAAAGTGAAAACCGACCAGGCATATAGCCCACATGATTTCGAATGGATTTGTAATCATTAATTACATCATAACCGGCAACAGTAGCTTCGCCTTTATCCGCTACAAGTAACGTAGTAAGAATTCTAAATAACGTAGTTTTGCCTGCCCCATCAGGACCTATTAGACCAAATAATTCCCCCGGTTTTACTTCAAAGAAAATAGCATCTAAGGCTTTTACCTTTTTATACCATTTACTTATATTATTTACAATTATGCTCATTTCAGTTTTAAATTAATAATGCTTTAGCTTTTGCCATTAGTTGAAATAATCATAGTATCTTTCTAGGTGATTTTTGATATTGTTGGTCAAGTACGCGCCTTCATTTGTGCTTTCTACATTTTGTAACATTTCTATTTTTTCGATAAGCGGAAGTAGCCAAACATGCAGGTTGTCGTGTGACGCTCCTTTCATAGTACATTCTTTGACTACCGTGTTTTTAACTTCGTTTAAGCGATCGCCCAGTTTTTTATATTCGATGGTATTCCATTTCTTGTCCTCGTTAATTAACGATAGCATGGTCATAACACCTTCAGTGGTCTCCTTATTCGCATTCCATTTGATGTTGTTATTTAGAACGATATCGTTTATCCATGCATCGTTTGGTTTTTTGGTTTCACCAGAAGTGCCCTCAATTTTTTGAGGTTCATTGGTAATTTGAATCTTTTCAGGGTTTACCTTTTTGTTTTCTTTACAACCAATAATTCCTAGTGTTACTACGGCCGCAATAATTAGTGTTTTTTTCATGACTTTTCCGTTTGTATTATGTTTGAATTTGTAGTTTTTATTCGTTTAATCAATAAGTAAATTAGCAACCAGACAACTACTCTAAAAACCATTGCTTTAATACTTTCTGTGGCTACACTTTCACTAAAAAAATAGAGATAGGTTAGTATTGCTGTATGTAGGCAAAGAATAAGGACGGTAATTTTCTTGGCAACATTAAAATATTTCCAAATTAAGAAGGCGGTTATAGTGGAAATAATCCCCAAAACCACATTATAAACCACCAACCAGTTCAAAACCATGTAATCAACTTTTTTCATTCCCGAAAGCACTGATAAACCATTACAAACAGACATAAAGCCTATTATTCCAGTAAGTACAATTGCTGTTATTTGCGCGATTCTCATTTGGTTTATTTTGTAGTTTTCACTGCTACTAAAAGCTATTATTGGACTATTGAAGCCACATCTCAGCTGGCATTCCAATCTTTAAACCACCGTCATTTTTTACCTTTATTTTTACGCCATACACTAAATTCACGCGTTCTTCTTTTGTTTGTATAATTTTTGGGGTGAATTCTGCGGTATCAGAAATCCATGATATTATACCCGTATAAGATTTCATATCATTGGCTGTATCTATTTTTACAGCTACTTCTTGTCCTATTTTTAGGCTTGCTAATTGAGTTTCACTGATATATACACGAAGTTCCATTTCATTTAAATCTGCAATTTTATACAGTGGTTTTCCAAAAGCAGTTACCTCATTGGGTTCGGCATATTTAACCAGAACAGTACCAGTTGTAGGGTTTTTAATGATACTTTTTTGAATTTGGTCTTCAATTTGCTGAATTTGCACTTCTACGCTTTTAACTTCGTTAACGATAGGGGCATTTTGAGTTTCAACACTATTTATTTGTTGGTTTAGAATATCAATTTGCCCATTGACATCATCTAATTGTTTAGGCGTTGCTGCATTCTCTTTAATAAGATTTTCGACACGTTTCTGCTCCTTGCTTGCAACTTTTATTTGCTCACGAAGTATTGCTCTTTGCGAGAGCACATTTCGTGATTTTGAGAAAATAATATTTTTAGCCGCTATTAATTGCTCGCGTTTAAGTGATAATTGAATGGTATCTATTACCCCAACAATCATGTTTTCTTTTAAAACGGTGCCTTCTTCTATATTAAAAAACTGAATTTTACCATTTGCTTCCGCCGAAACAGTAATTTCTGTGGCTTCGAAATTCCCATAACCATCAGCTCGGTCAGCATTGTTATTACAGGACAAAAAAAGCGCCAAAATAAATGTGAAAAATATAAGATTTCTTGTTTTCATTTAATGTTAGTTTAGGTTGTTAGAACCATAATTTCCTAGAGTAATTAGGTATTGTATCTGTTTTAAAAGCAATTGAGTTTTATGTAAAACCAAGTTACTTTTAGCCTCGTGCATGTTGGTGAATTCTGTAATGAAAATGGAGGAGGTAATAACCCCATTTTTTAATTGTGATTCTGCAGATTTTACCATTTTTTCATGCACAGGTATAATTTCTTCGTCATAAGAAATTAGTTCCTCCATTTTATCAATCTCCGATGCAATATTGGCAAGTTCTAGATTAGTGTTTAGTTCAAAAGTCTCCTTCTCGGTTTCAATTATGTCTTTATTGATTTGAAGTGACTGTTTTTCGGTTTCGTTCTTTTTCCAGTCGAAAGCATTCCAATTTAATCGTAGGCCCGTCATGTAAAATGTATTAAAATTATTATCTAACATATTCAGTCCGGGATTACCATAACCACCTTGGGCAAAAGCGCTAATTTTAGGAAGTTTTGATTTTTTTAGTAGTTCTGTAGATAGCCCTATTTTTTCGGTTTGAAGGTTAAAAAGTGTAATTTCAGGTCTTTGGTTTTTGATTTGCATAATTTTAACTACACTAGGTCTAATTAAGTTTACATTGTCATTAAGTTGTTTGCCTATGAGCAACGATAATTTTTGCAATAAACCCGATTTAGAATAATTAAGCTCTGCATAATTCTGTTTTATTTTTATAAGCTCAACTTCTAGGGCATCTGCAGATGATGGTAAAAGCGTACCAAATTTGACACCTGCTTTAACTTCATTAAGCCGTGTTCGTAATTGTTCTTCTTTTAATGTTAAAAGACTGTAGTTTTCCTGTAGTAATAAAACAGAAAGATAGAGCTGGTTTATTTGATTTTTTAGGCCATACAAACTAACCTTTACTTCTTGTTGTTTTATGTCGTTATTGGCTTTAATAACTTTAGATGAGGCATTTATCAATCCGCCATTGTATAGTAATTGGTTTATATCAACTGTAGCTCTGTACTGATCTTTATTAGGAGGATCAATAGATAAATTTGGTAGCTGAATAGGTAAGCTAGTAACATCTGATTGGTAAGTAGCTTGTGCATTAATGGCAAACATAGGTAGTTTACCTTTATTTATTGCTTCAATATCTAAACGAGATTGTTCGTCAAGTAAAATAGATTGTTTTGTAAGCGGGTAATTTTCGGCTACTAGGTTAAAGCAGTCATCTATTGAAATGGTTTGCTGTGCTTTAGCCATATTGGGGATTATAAATACAAGTAAAGCTATAAGCCTATACATTTTCATAGGTTTATATAATATTCTAAGCTTTCTTATGGGAGTATGTCTCTTATTTGGTATCATACTTTAATACTATTTATAATTTGTTCTGAAATCAATATTTTACGTTCTTCCATTAATTCCAAAAATTCTTGGTCAGATACATCCATTACCAACTTTACCATGGTTTTTGCAACAAACGGAAAAACAGATAAGGACAATAGGTTTAGCAAAAGTTGTTTTGGATTTATTTTTTTAATCTGTCCAAGTGTTATTTCTTTCTCAATTTGTAATAAGAAAGGATTAGGGTCTGGCTTGTTTCCATGTACCATAAATTTCTTTACAAATTCAGGATTATTGTTGAGTTCCTGAATAATGAAAGTTGGTAGATATGGGTTCTTTAATATAAAATCAATATAGTTGGAAGTGAATTTTCTGATTTTCTCAAAAACAGTATCATTTGATGCAAATATTAAATTCAATTGTGGGGCCAATTGACTAAAAGCTTGCATAAAAACAGCTTCGAATAACAACTGCTTATTACGAAAATAGTAATGTAACATTGCCTTGTTAATTTTTGCTTCATCTGCTATTTCTTGCATTCGAGCACCTGCCATTCCTTTTCTTTGAAATACCAAAATTGCTGCATTCAAAATATTTTGCTCTGTATTTAAATCTTGCATTAACTATATGGTTTAACCAATTGGTTAATAAATGTACAAAAAATATTAAAAACGCATAAAGGTTTAATTATTTAGTTTGCTATTTATTAAAGATTGTTTTTTAGAGTAGGTGTGGAGGAGCAATTTTATGAAGTCATTCCCTTAAAATAGAAGCAAATATCATATTTCTATTTTTAAATGATGATTAGTTTTGAATGTATATTATAAGGTATAATAAAGATGAGAGGTAGTTCAAACACCATAATTTATATTGTTGCAGGTATAATAATCCTTCATTTTGTCGTAGGGTTTATTTGGCTTATTTATAAGCTAAATAAGAAAAAAGAAAAAGAAGAATGACAGTGTTTATGACTTTGTTAAGGAGATCTTAGGTGTATCTTTTTAGATACAAATGGAATAAATGTGTTTTAAGATTTGTTAAATTTAGTATACGTCATTTTTGCCAATACAAGTCCCAAAGCACCCCCAAAAGCCGATACTGCTAAATTAATGATTAACAGGAAACCATTAAAATCACCATCATTCATAATAAACCATGGATTGAAACCTAAACGACCAAAGACTTTTATAAATAGAATACTTCCAAAAACACCAATAATAGTATTGCCTATAATACCAAATGAGTACGCCTTAAATTTAACGCCAATACTATTTGCTGCAATTATTCCGATAAGAATACTTAGTAAAGAAATTAATGTACCGGTCATAACAATCGCTATTTACTAATGCCCATAATCCATATGGTCTATTTTTCCTTTCATTAATCTTTTTTGAACAATCATATATACAAAAAGTAGAATAAAACCTATTATTCCCCAGTACATTGCAACAGATAAACCATATTCTGATGCCGCCGTATTATATATTGTTAAGGGTTCATGAGTAGTATTAACTGATGGCAGTATTACTGGAAATAAAGATGCTAATGATGAAGTAATTCCCCCAACAATTAATAAGGAGGATAAGGCAAAAGCATGGTTGTCATTCTTTATTTTTTTAATAAAGAATAATCCAATTAAACCAGTTAAATAGATAATAGGAAATACGATTAAATAAGGTTTGTTAATAAAGTTATCTAAAGAATTGGGATTCACTATTTGCCATACAAATAAAGAAAAAACGGTAAGAATCGTTAATGCAATATTTAATCTAAAAATTACCCTTTTAAGCTTAGAGTTTATAGTAGAATTGGTTTTTAGGATAATCCAATTGGCACCATGTATAGCTAGTGTCACAACCGATATTAGACCAATAATAATAGTGAACCAATCTATAACACCTGGGTGTTCGGTTAAAGGGCTAAAGCTACCATCCCATAACGGTAAAAAGAAATAATGTCCTTCGTGAACAGATATTCCATTATCGACACCACCTAAATTTACGCCTCTTACAATATTGCCTAAAGCAATACCAAAGAATAAGGCTAGTAATAAGCTAGAAACTCCGAAAGATGTATCCCAGATATCTTTCCACATTTGAAATTTAAATTGCCCTCTTAATTCTAAGCCAATTGCTCTGAAAATTATTAACCATAAAACAAGAATCAGCGGCAAATAAAATCCACTAAAAACCGAAGCGTAGAACGTTGGGAATGCCATAAAAAGCATACCACCGGCAGCGACTAACCAAACCTCATTAGAGTCCCAAAACAATCCAGCAGATTTTGCAATTACCTCTTTGTCTTTTTCAGTTTTAGCCAAAAATAAATGAATAATTCCCGTTCCAAAATCATAGCCATCTAATATAAAAAACACAGTCAAGACAACGGCTATTAAAATGTACCATAATACTTCCATAATTAATGTAATTTAGGTTTTGGACCTTCGTTAATAGTTTTACCAACAAGGACTAAAAACAATAGACCAAGTAACATGTATAAAGCAACAAACCCAAGTAAAGTAAACAGCGTGTTACCCGATGAAACGGTAGGTGAAATACCCTCACTCGTTCTAAGCAAACCGTATACCAAATAAGGCTGTCTGCCTAATTCTGCGGTATACCACCCAGTTAGGTTTGCTATATAAGGAAATGGTACTAGAAACATGATAGTCCAAAGTAATGCTTTTGCGTTGTACAGTTTTTTACGCCATAATAAAAATGCGGCCAATGCCATAATGCCCATAAAAACAGTACCTAAACCAACCATAATATGGTAAGAATAATAAAGAGCAGGAATATTATCCGGTAATTCTTCTTTTTCAAATTTATCCATCCCAACAATTTGTTTATCCCAATCTTGGTAGGTTAAAAAGCTTAATATGTTTGGAACGGCAATTTTGTTATCTAGTTTTTTCTCAACCATATTAGGTTGCCCAATAAGTACAATTTCGGCCCCAGCATCTTCGGTTTCAAAAATGCCTTCCATTGCGGCAAATGCCGCCGGTTGGTATTTGGCAACATTTTTGGCATTCCAATCTCCGGTAGGGAAGGCTACCAAAATACTAGAAACCAGACCAAAAATGACTCCGGTTTTTAAAAACAGTTTACCATGTTCTATTTGCTTTTCCCTTAATATATAAAACGCACCTATGCTTGCTACTACAAAAGAGGAAGTGACGACAGAAGCTAGTTGATTATGTAAGAAAGCTGGTAAAAGCCAAGGGTTGCCAAAAAGTGCAGAGAAATTTTGTAGCACAAATTTACCATTGTCTAAAATTTCATACCCTACAGGATGCTGCATCCAGGCATTGGTCGCTAAAATAAACCAACCACTTGCCCAAGATCCTAGGAAAACGAGAAAACCTGTTAAGAGATGTAGCTTTTGGCCCATTAATTTTTCGCCAAAAATAAAGAGTACCAAGAAGGAGGATTCCAAGAAAAATGAAAACATACCTTCCATTGCTAAGGTCTGACCAATAATGCCTCCTGTAAGTTCAGAGAATTTTGCCCAGTTGGTACCAAATTGGAACTCCATAGGTATGCCAGTTACGACTCCCATGGTAAAGTTAATGGCAAAAATTTTCATGAAAAATTTAGCCGAATCATTATACTTTTCAACTTTATTTCTGAGATATTTCCATTTAAAATAAACTATCAATAAAGATAAGCCCATTGTTAGTTGAGGAAATATATAGTGGAATGTGATTGTAAATGCAAATTGCAATCTATCATAAAAAATCATGTCTTCCATAGTCTATATACTTTACAATATTTTGAATGTTACAAAGGTAACCAACAGCTAATTTTTAAAGGTAACCAATGTTACAAATTTGAAGAAAAACCAAAATAATTAAGAATTTAAATCAAAATATAAGAGCATATAGAATAATGCATTTAAATTATTATTTGATGTTATGTATTTATGGGCAGAATTCTCAACTCACAAAATTGGGGCAAAGAAAAATCCCTAGAAATTGAATGAACAAATTCTAGGGATTCAGAGATATCAGCGTTTGACTTAGTCTTTATATGCCGATAACATCCAAACTAATTTTTCTTGTTGAACAATATAGTCGCTCATTAAAGAAACAGTGCCTTCATCTTCAGCTTCTGCAGCAATTTTAAGTGTTGCTCTTTCTTTTTTTAGTAGCGTAGCTAAACTTTCTAAGATATTATCTACAGCCTTATCTCCGTCAACCACATTTTCAACAGATTTGATTTCTGAATTTTCGATGTACTTGGTAAAGGTATGAATAGGTGTATTGCTCAGAGTTAAAACACGTTCTGCAATTTCATCAACCTTTATTAGAGCATCATTATATAATTCCTCAAATTTAAGGTGTAGCTCAAAGAATTTTTTTCCTTTAATATTCCAATGAAAACCTCTTAGGTTCATGTAAAACATTTGATAATTGGATAATAGGTCATTTAAATGATTAGAGATGTCATTTGTACTTTTTTTGTCTAATCCTATGTTTGTTAAGTTTGTATTTTTCATGGGTTCCTACTTTTATGATTTATGTAATATACTATAGATAAAAGTTATCTATAAATTAATACACGATAAAGATAATTTATAATAATGAAATACCGAGTGACCTAGGTTACATAAATTTACTTTTTAACTTTTTTTAACATGAGACGGATTACTGTCTAGTGATTTTTTGACGCTACCTAAAATATTATTATTTCATAAAAATTTCTATATGTGACCAATGTCACATTTATGGTCATTTAGGGGAATTAATTTTGCCGTATGAAATTGTCCGGTATTACCATATCAATACTGTTTATGTTTATTTCGTTGGCAAGTAGTTTTAAAACTGCCGGCGTAATAAGTTATTATGCATTGTTTACCGATGATTTTGTGGAACGCTTTTGTGAGAACAAAGCACGGCCAGAATTGAATTGTAATGGAGAATGTGCCTTGTCGAAAATGTTAGAGCAAGATTCAGGTGATGAGAAAGCGCCAAATAATCTAGAATGGCTTAAAAACGAAGTTGTACTTTTTATAGGTCCACTTATTTCCACAATATTCCTAGAAAAACAAGTAACCTCATTAATTGAGCCACAATACAACGTTTTATATAGTTTTTATTTCACTGAGCGTATAATCCATCCTCCGAAATTCTAAAAATATCTCTTCAATTTAATTTTGCCATTACCACTAATTCAGGTGTTTGGCTGTATATCTATATAATTAAAAGTTTTAAAAATGAACCTAAAATATTTTTGGGTGCTTGCGATATTATTATCGATGCCCATATTGAACGCACAAAATTTAATTGGAAAAATAGTTTCCGAAATAAACCATGAACCATTACAAGGAGCTCATATTCTGGCAAATAACGGATCAGCAACTTATTCCAATGTTAATGGAGAATTTGAATTAAAAACGACCCAGGAAAATGTGATATTGACCATCTCATTTATGGGGTATAAAACAATAGAATATCAGGTTGTAGTAAATAATAAGCCAATTTTGATAACTATGCAGGAAGCTCCCATAACCATAAATGGAGTAATGGTTACAGGGAATATAAAAATTGACCCGGTACTTACCTTAGAGACTAATGATTATGTTAAGAAAATTGTTCAACCAAGAAATGTTGCCGATTTATTTAATGATGTTAACGGTTTCTCCCTAATAAAAAGAGGTAATTATGCCATTGACCCAAGTTTTAGGGCAACCCAATATGAGCAGCTAAATGTTCAGTTTGATGGTGGTACAAAGGCAATGAATGCTTGTCCTAATCGAATGGATTCTATTACAACGCACGTTATCCCCGAAGAAATAGAAAAAATCGAAATTATAAAAGGGCCCTATACGGTACGTTATGGAGCAACTTTTGGGGGCATTATTAACATGGTTACTCAAAAACCAACAACTGATGATTATGGGCTTCATGGTAGTGTCAATACTGGTTATGAAAGTAACGGAGGGTCTTTGGTATCGATGGCAAGATTACAACAGGCTACTGAGAAATATGATATTGTTGGGAATGTAGGATTTCGCGATTTTGGTAATTATGACGATGGCGATGGGGTTGAAATCCCTAGTTCTTTTAGAAGTTTAGATTATGGAATAAAAGCGGGTTATAATTTTTCTAGTCAACAACGATTGCAAGCACATTGGAGACAATCGTATGGACGTGATGTTTTACATGCAGGTTTGCCAATGGATACAGACGAGGATAACAGCAGTATACTTTCGTTAGATTATAAACTTAAAGGATTAACCGGTTTGGTTGAAAATATAGATGCTAAAATCTATTACAGTTATGTTGACCATATTATGAGTAATAAGGAACGGCCAAGTTTTATGATGACCGATGCATTGTCTGAAATAGATGCTACAACTGCAGGTGGTAAATTAGAATTTAAATTAAAACCTACTGAAAAAATGGCACTATATACAGGTCTTGATTTTTTGGCAATTGCTAGGGATGGTAACCGCGTTAGATTGGTTAAAAGTAACGCTATGGGACCTTTGGCCACTCCTATTCAATTTGTAGATAAGGTTTGGCAAGATTCTTATATCAATGATTTAGGTGTGTTTGTGGAAAACAAATTTCCTTTAACTTCAAAAACAATGGCTACCATGGGGCTACGTTATGATAATGTTACCGCTGAAATTAAAGATCCAGAGGCAGATTTTGCAGCTTTATATCCAGATTTGGACAAAAGAACCGAACATAACCTTAGTGGTACTGCATCCATCAAATATGTACTATCCAATCAGTTTATTATGGAAGTTGCTTATGGTCGTGGTGTTAGATCAGCAAATATGATAGAACGTTTTATTAATCATTTCAGTGTTGGTCAAGACTCGTATGAATATGTTGGTAATCCTAATTTAGAGGCAGAAGTAAATAATCAATTTGAGGTAGGTTTTAAAGGGAAAACGTCTATTTCAGAAAACACTTCAGATATGTTTAGTTATAGTACGTCTTTCTATTACTCCCTTTACGAAAATTATATAGTAGCTATTATAGATGAAACACAAACAAGAAAGTTTATGCCAATGAATGAACCTTCTAATGCAAAAGTTTTTAGAAATTTAGATGATGTCTATAAAACCGGATTTGAAATTATGGCGGGAGTAGATTTTTGGAATCATTTAAATTTCATAACTGAACTTTCTTATGTCTATGCCAAGAATAATGATTTAAACGAGTCATTACCTTTAGTACCGCCACTAACAACAAGGTTTAAACTTGGCTATGAACAAGAGAAATTTTGGATAAATGCAAATTATACAATAACCTCTAGACAAGAGGATATAGCACCTTCATTTGGGGAACAGGTTACGCCAGGTTATGAAGTAATGGATTTACGTTTGGGCATTGTTCCTTTTAAAAATGTAACATTAGGTGTTGCAGCTTTGAATGTTTTTGATAAAACATATAATAATCATCTAAATTTTGCTTTTAATAATCAGGCAGATTTTGGGACGGTTCCTATCAATGATCCCGGCAGAAATTTTACTGCTTTCGCACAGTTTAAATTTTAAATTATCACATAATAAAAGGGGCTCCAAGGCCCCTTTTATTATTTTACGTGTATAATTTTATGCTACTAGGGCATTAAAATGTAGCCATCTAATTGGTAATTGGCAAGGACCATCATTGCAGATAAACCAAGTTCTGTATTCGGGTTTAAATCATCGGCATTTATATCTCTAGCTGCTGTTGCTTGCGCGCACACATAGAATTGTACGCCATACTCTTTTAATAACTTTATTACGGCTGCATCGGGGTTTTCTTTTTCAAATTTTTCTTGATATTTGGCATCATTTAAAGCAGTAAAAGTAGCACCACCATGTATGGCGGCAACAATGTTTATGTTGTCAGTAGAAACACCACCAGCACCAAGCATGTTTATCATTCTTGCAATTTTGAAATAGCCAATATTAATACCTTCCAGTTCACGTTCATCTTTAAGGTCAAAAACAATATTGTACTTTTTAGAGGCATCGGGTTGCACTGCAACATCCTTAAATTCCTTTATTTTGCCGTAACCTTCAATAATAGGTGTTGTCCATTCTTGGGCTGAAATTAGTTGTGTAGTCATAAATGCAATTACAATTAGGAGCGCTTTTTTCATATTCTATGATATTTTAATTTTAATACGTTGGTTTGGTGTAAACTAAAGTTCTATACTAATGTCCGTTATTTTTCAACAGAATAAAAGTAAGTTCAAGTTTTTAACGCTACTGTAACCCTTGTTACTACGAACAATAAGAGAAAAATATAAATTGGTTGCCTAATTTAGCGTATGATTACATTTCTATGAATGAAATTCGAGTATTGGCTAAACAATTATTTAAGTTATTTGCGATTGTATTCGTTTTGGTTAGTCTTGTATTTATGTGGCTTTTAACCTATACACCAAGTACCGATAGTGTTGTTATTAAAGAAACAGAAGAAGTAGTAACTAACGATATTTGGAAACCTAAAGATGCAAATATAGAGCTACCTAATATGCCTGAAAAAGTTAAAAAAGGCTATTATCTAATTGCAGAAACCTCAAAGTACATGGGTCCCAATGCAGAGAATGCTGCAGACAGATTTAGCGGAAACAATTTAGCGTGTGCAAACTGTCATTTACAAAAGGGAGCACAGGCAGGGTCTGGTTCTTGGGTGGGTATTTTAGAACGTTTTCCTCAGTTTGGTGGACGTAGCAATACAATTGGAAGTATTGAAGACCGAATAAATGGATGTATGGAACGTAGTATGAATGGTAAGATACTTCCTGAATCATCTGACAAAATGGAGGCAATTGTTGTCTATATGGATTGGCTTAGTGAAGGTATTCCTGAAAATAGAAAAGCAGAGTTTAAAGGCTATCCAAAAATTGAGATTCCTAATGTAGCAGTTAACTTAGAAAAAGGAAGTCAGGTTTACCAAAAAGAATGTGTTATCTGCCACGGCAATAATGGAGAAGGTGTTCTTAATGCAGTTGACGGTAAAAGTTATACGTATCCGCCGCTTTGGGGTCCAGATAGTTATAATGATGGTGCTGGTATGAATAGGGTGATAACTTCGGCTGAATTTATAAAAAGTAACATGCCGTATTTACAAGCCACTTGGGACAATCCGAAACTTACGGATGAAGAAGCCTACCATGTAGCAGGCTATATCAATAGTTTTTCCAGACCACATAAATTAAATACAGAAAACGATTATCCTGATAAAAAACTAAAACCTGTATCTACGCCGTACGGACCATGGGTAGATGATTTTTCTGCTGAGCAGCATAAATACGGACCTTTTCCACCAATTATGGATTTTTATGAAAAGGAATACGGAATTATCAAAACAAAGTAACCCATGCGATTAGTTTACCTATTATTTTTTTGTTTGCCCATATTTTCTATGGCACAAGATTCTGTTGAAGTAAAGAAAAAAGGAATACTAACTGGGCAATGGCGAACGTATTATATGATGACCTCAAATAAAGGGGAATTAAAAGATTTCAACGCTTTGGCTACAGGCGGAAAATTAAAATATCTATATCGACCGCTTGATAATTTAGAAATAGGAGTAGCGCTTTATAATGCTACTAATTTAGGACTGCAAGATTTAACTGTTCCCGATGCAACTATCAATAGATTAGGCAGATATGAAGAAGGATTGTTTGATAGATTGGATTTAGAAAATGATGCAATCTTCTTATTAGGAGAACTTTATGCGAAATACACCTTAAAAAAGAACACATTTACATTAGGTAGAATAAAGATAAACACTCCTTTAATTAACCCCCAAGATGGTAGAATGATACCCACTTTGGTACAAGGGTTGTGGTATGATTATAAAAAGGAAAGGACTAAAGTACAACTGGGAATTTTAAATAAGATAGCACCACGTTCTACAGGTAAATTTTATGACATAGGGGAAAGCATAGGCACCTACCCTGAGGGAAGAAACATTTATGGGAATGCAGCGCTGTATTCAAATAATACTGCATCTGATTATATTTTACTTGCGAATGTTGATTTTGAAGTGGCAAAGAAAATGAAACTTGCTCTATGGAATCAATATGTTGACAACACCTTTAATTCTTTCTATTTAAAACCTTCTTATAAAATATCTGAATCGTTGACGTTGGAAGGGGAGTGGTTGCATCAAAATAAAGTAGGTGATGGTGGAAGCAGTGTAGATTCTCTTCGCTATTATAATCAGAATACTGCAGATGTTTTAGGGTTGAAAATTGTGTATAAAAGTAAAGTAGGACTAGTTTCTTTGGCATATAATAGAATACTACCTCACGGTCAATTTTTATCGCCACGAGAGTGGGGTAGAGAAGATTTATTCAGTTTTCAAAAACGGGAACGAAGTGAGGGTTCCGCAAATAATCATGCTCTAGTAGTGAATTATAAAAAGGATTTTTTGGTACATAAAGATCTAAACCTAAATACGATACTAAGTATTGGAAAGCATTGGAAACCAGATCCAACCAATGCTACTTTAAATAAGTATGCTATGCCAAATTATACGCATATTAATCTTGATATTTTTTTCAATTTTAAAAAGTTGAAACGCTTAAGACCAGAGCTACTTCTTACTTCTAAATTAAGAAATGGGGATATCCCTAACAATCCAAATTTCTATTTTAACAAGGTAGATATGTTTCATTTAGATGTCATTCTTAATTATAACTTTTAATACCTCAATTCCGTATTTTTCTTCCTTTACTATAAGGCCTTTTATAAGGCAGAAATTACTTTTTAATTTTGCAGGTATTGACTCCTATAAAAGTATAGATAGGACAAAAACTAACAAAGGTTGTTAGTATTAATATACCTGCTACCGCTGCCATTATATAACCTAAAGTTCCAGTAACGGTATCCGTATAAAATGTTGTTAAAAGTGCTACAGCTATAAAAATTCTAATAAAACGGTCTGTACTTCCCATATTTTTTCTCATGATTCTTGTTTTTAGTTATTGCATTTAAAGGTATTTGTAATGTTGCCAAAATTTAATGGACAAATATAAAAGCTACCTATTTGGCTATTGAAAATTACTTTAAAATTAGAACGTGACATATGACATTGGTCACCAACAAAATTGATAATTATACACCGGTTTTAAAGTAACTTTGGTTACAATAGGGTCATTTTAAATAAAGTATTTTTGTAAAAAGTGTAAGTAAAATGGAAACATATATAGACGCCTTTTTTAATGCAGTAACAGGAACTTTAAGTTGGACATGGAAATCTATCATATTCGATGTACCATGGTACCTCAACTATTTTTGGGGACTCATTTTAATTTCACTTGTTGTTTGGTTTTTGGAGATTACTTTTCCATGGAGAAAAGAACAAGGTGTTTTTAGAAAAGACTTTTGGTTAGACGGTTTTTACATGTTTTTCAACTTCTTTCTATTTGCTATTGCCATTAGTGGTATCTATAAATTATTGCAAGTGTTTTTTACTGATATAGGAGTAAAAGCAGATAGTTTGGCAATAATAGATACATCTAGTTGGCCCATGTGGGGTCAGTTATTGTTGTTTTTTGTTGTGCTGGATTTTGTACAATGGTTTACCCACACCTTATTACACAAATATGCTTTTCTTTGGAAATTTCACCAAGTGCACCACAGTGTAAAAGAAATGGGCTTTGCAGCACATTTGCGTTACCATTGGATGGAGAATATTCTTTATAAACCATTAAAAACATTCGGTGTTATGATCCTTGGTGGTTTTGAGCCAGAGCAAGCCTATATTGTACATTTTGCAGCAATAGCTATTGGTCATATTAATCATTCTAACATAAAAATAACTTGGGGTCCATTAAAGTATTTATTCAATAACCCGGTTATGCATTTGTACCATCATGCCTATGATTTACCAAAAGGAACCTACGGTGTAAATTTCGGAATTAGTTTAAGCCTTTGGGATTATATTTTTAAGACCAATTACATACCAGAAGATAGTGGTAAGATAAAGTTGGGTTATCCAGGAGATGAGAATTTGCCACAAGACTTTTTAGGGCAAATAACCTATGGGTTCAAAACAAAGAAGAAGTAATACGCAATTACTTCTTCTTTAGATTCTTAAAATTAGTCAGATAGTTTACCCGTTGCACAGCTCACAAAAGACTTTGCTTTAGAGAGTACTGAATTTTCTTCATCAAAACTTGGGTAACCTATGGATTTTAATTTTGATTTTACCGTAGTGATATCTTCTTGCTTTAAAGCATGAAAAGAAACGGAAGATGACTGGACCGATACCGTTACGTTAGTTATGTTGGGTATCTCTTCTAATTTTGAAATAATTGTTTTAGCACAGCCACCACATTTTAAATTTTGAATAGGAATTACTGATGTCATATCTTAATTTATTTTATTCGTCTTTAAAACTTATACTCCAAATGCCTCTCACTTCATTCTCTTTATAACCAGTTGCTTGGTCATACGGGTATTTATCATTCAATATTTGGGTAACCTTAGGGTCAATATTCGTCCCTGGTACACCATGACAGTTTAGACACATGGTATTGGTAACAATAGGGGAATAGAAATCAGTAATTCCATTCTCATTGGTTAGTATAGGTTCGTAGGACTCGTTGTTATGAATCTTTGATTTAAAAAACTCAATATACTCCAGCTCATTTTCGTTTGCTAGGTTGTTAGTGTTTCTTGGCTTATCGCTTACCCTTTTAATTTTGGCATGATGTACAATTGCCATACTATCTGTTAAAGGATATGCTTTTTCATTACAAAATTCTAAAGCAGCTACCGCGCCATTTTGTTGTAGTTGAAACATAAGATTTTCACCTAAAACTTTTTGGGTAGTTTGGGCGTACATTTTACCTTTTTCTAAAAGTAGGCTATCGTTTATTTTAGTATCTATTTCAGACAAAGAGGTACTGTCGGTATTTTCTAGAACTTCTTGCTTAACCTTTGGAGAATCTTTACAACTGATTGCAAAAACAATCGCTAACATTAAAAAGATATTTTTCATAAGTATGACATTTAAATTATATTGATTGGTTAAGAAATAAACCATCATTATTTAGTTAAACCTACCAAAAGCTACCTATTAAGGGAAAGCTTTTGATTTTAATTCCAAGCGTTATAACCTCCTTTTAAATCAAATACTTGTGTAAAGCCCATGTTTACTAATTTACGGGCAGCCTTTTGGCTTCTAGCACCAGATCTACAATACACATAAACAGGCTTGAATTTATCAAGTTTTTCAAAATAACTTTTAAAATTACTAGGGCTAAAAAAATCAACGTTTATTGCTTTATTAATATGACCACTATTATATTCAGAGGCTGTTCTAACATCAATAGGTTTTATATTATTAGTTACAATTTGTGTTGCATATTCGTTCTTATTCAATACGGTGATATTACCGGTAACAGCTTGTTCTTTTTTACCAAAAAGTGCACTTAAAAATGACATAGTATTTTATTTAAAATTAATATTCACTAATAAAAGGAAACGGCCTTTGATATATGACCGTTTCCTAAATAAACCAACCAATAAAAAATTATTAAAGTGTTGTTGGGCAAACATATTCAGAAACTGGGATGCCTGCTTCTTGTATAGCTTTAAATCCACCTTTTACATCTATAAGATTATGTATGCCTCTGCTTTTTAATATAGAAGATGCAATCATACTTCTATAGCCACCAGCGCAATGCACATAAAATGTAGTGTTAGCTGGGAATTGGTCTAAATGGTCGTTTAAAAAATCTAACGGAGTATTTTTGGCACCAATAGCATGTTCAGAATGAAATTCAGATTCTTTTCGTACATCAAAAACAGGTACTTTAGCTGTTTTTATTGCTGTTTTAAGTTCTTCCGCATCAGCTTGGCTTACGGTATCATATTCCATTGCAGCCTTTTTCCAAGCTTCAAAACCGCCTTCTAAATAACCTAAAGTCCCATCAAAACCAACCCTAGAAAGTCTTGTAACAGCTTCTTCTTCCATACCTTTTGGGGCCACTAATAAAATAGGCTGTTGCACATCTGCAATTAAAGCACCAACCCATGGAGCAAAACTACCTTCCAGTCCTATAAAAATAGAACGCGGAATATGCCCTTTGGCAAAATCGTCTTGATGGCGTACATCTAAAACTATGGCTCCGGTTTCGTTTGCTGCAGCTTCAAAAGCCTTTGGAGAAAGTGCTCTTGTACCACGTTTCAATACTGTTTTAATATCTTCGTAACCTTCTTTGTTCATTTTTACATTAAGAGGGAAATATTGAGGTGGTGGCAATAAACCGTCAATAACTTCATCAATAAATTCTTCTTTTGTCATGTCTTTACGTAGGGCATAATTCATTTTCTTCTGGTTTCCCAAAGTATCTACTGTTTCCTTCATCATATTTTTACCACATGCAGAACCAGCACCATGAGCGGGGTATACAATTACATCATCTGCCAATGGCATAATTTTTTCACGTAAACTATCATATAAAAATCCCGCTAAATCCCGTTCCGTAAGTACACCAATTTTTTGTGCTAAATCTGGTCTTCCTACATCACCAAGGAATAAGGTGTCACCGCTAAATAATGCATAGTCCTTACCTTTTTCATCTCTTAAAAGATAACTAGTACTTTCCATGGTATGTCCTGGAGTATGCAAAGCTATTATAGTTACATCCCCAAGTTTAAACTCTTGATTATCTGTTGCTATAATTGCGTTAAAAGATGGGTTTGCTTGTGGGCCGTATATGATATTTGCACCGGTTTCTTTTGCTAAAGTCACATGACCACTAACAAAATCGGCATGAAAGTGGGTTTCAAAAATGTATTTTATTTTCGCATTATTGGCTTTAGCTTTTTGAATGTAAGGTTGTACTTCTCTCAGTGGATCAATAATAGCAACTTCTCCTTTGCTTTCTATATAGTATGCACCTTGTGCAAGACAGCCTGTATATATTTGTTCTACTTTCATGTTGTAATAATTAATAATTAATATGATAAAATTAGAGTTTGTAAATAGGTTCTACAGTGACATTAGTCACATAAGGATTAATTAAAAAATTCCATGTAAAAAATAAAGGCGGCCATGATAAGTATAAAATAGCCAAACCCCTTTTTTAATTTTTTACCATCTATAAAGTTGCTGAGGTAGCTACCAATAAAAATTCCGATAAATGAGAGCCCTGTGAATAAGGCTAAAAAGTTCCAATCTATAACCATTGTCATAGCATCACCTAAAAAGAAACCCATCAACGATTTTATAGCAATTATAATTAGAGAGGTACCAACGGCAACTTTCATTTCTACATTTGCCAAAATTACCAAAGCGGGTATAATCAAAAATCCGCCACCTGCGCCAATTAATCCAGTAATGCCGCCAACCAATAATCCTTCTAATAAAATCAGTGGATAATTATAAGAGACCTCTCCAGTCTTAATGATGTTCTTTTCTTTTTTGAGCATGGAGTAGGCAGCTGGTATCATTAGTATGGCAAAAAGCCCGAACATTGCCATTCTACGGGTAAACTCAAATTCTTCAATTTGAAAAAGCACATCTGGCATTGCAGGTACTACGTAATGTCTAACTATTGTAACCCCTATAATAGCAGGAATGCCAAAGACGATAGCAGTACGCCAATCTACATAACCTTTTAAGTGTTGTTGCCAGCCACCAACTAATGCACTTGCACCAACAATAAAGAGTGAATAAGCAGTGGCTGCTTTCTCATTAATTGAAAAAAGATAAGCTAAAACAGGTACAGCCAAAATGGAACCACCACCGCCAATAAGTCCTAATGAAACTCCTATTATTAATGCGCTTAAGTAGCCAAAAAACTGTAATATTTCCATGTGATGTATTTGGTATCACAAAAGTATATTGGTGTGGAAATCTGCGCAGTAACATAGGTTACAGAAGAATTATAAATCTAGAATTTCTAAATAGTTTCGGTGTAGTTTAATTTTGCCCAACTCTTCTAATTTTTTTAAGAGTCTAGAAATTACTACTCTAGAACTGTGAAGGTCGTAGGCAATATCTTGATGGGTGCTATGAATAATATTATCTTTTGTTACCCTAGATTTTTCCTTCAAATAGCTAACTAAACGCTCATCCATTTTTTGAAAAGCAACATTGTCCAATGTGCTAAGCAGTTCATTGAGTCTAACATGATAACTATTGAATACAAAATTTCTCCAAGATTTGTATTTGGCTGTCCATTCTTCCATTTTTTGAATAGGAACCATTATTAATTTGGCATCAGTTTCTGCGATTGCTCTAATTTCACTTTTTTTATCACCCATACAGCACGCCATGGTCATAGAGCAGGTATCGCCTTTTTCTAAATAGTACAATAACAGTTCATCACCATCTTCATCTTCTCTTAAAATTTTAATGACCCCAGAAATCAATAAGGGCATACCTCTTATAAAATCACCAATATCCATGAGTTTATAGCCTTCAGGTACTTCTTTAAAAGTGCCTACTTGTGCAATTTCATTAATAAGTTCATCTTCAAAGATATTTCCGTATTCTTCCGTTAAGTCTTGGATCATTCCTGTATTAATTAATTTTTTGAGCTATTTCTTTATCAAATTTAAAAAACATGTTTGCCCAAATAGATTTAGAAACTGCGGCTATCCATGGCATTGCCAGCACCAATGCAACTACAATTATAATAAACAAAGATTTTATACCAAGTTGCAATCCAAATATACGTGTTAAAACATAAGCTGCCACTGCTACTGCAATACCAACACCGTAAGAAACGTACATAGAACCTGTGTAAAAACTAGGTTCTAAGCTATATTTTAAATCACATTTTGGACATCGTTCTTTTAGCTTATTGAAATTACTTAATTTATAGGGATTGGCCTCTAAAAATTCTCCTTTGTGGCATCTTGGACATTTTAAAAAAATAATACTATACAGTTTTGAACCTTTTGCTATCATACCATTAAAACTTTATGTCAAATTTATTGGATCATAGCAAATTTAAAGGTAACATTGGTTACACAACTTAGCTTGTAAATAGTATTTCTACTGAACTAAAATAGCCTTAACCTTACTATTAAGAACTGATAAAAATCATATTATGTACTTGTATGTACTTGTAAGTTTGTTGTTAAAACAGATTTATATGTGTTCGCTTGTTCAAAAGTATAATGTGCCCGGTCCTAGATATACTAGTTACCCAACCGTACCATTTTGGGATATAAATACCTTCTCAGGAAAAAAATGGGAACAAACGGTTAAGAAAAGCTTCCATGCCAGTAATTCTAAAACCGGTATAAGTCTTTATATACACTTACCCTTTTGTGAAAGTATGTGTACATTCTGCGGATGTCATAAACGTATTACTAAAAGACATGATGTTGAATTGCCCTATATAAAATCCGTTTTAAAAGAGTGGCAATTATACAGCGCTATGTTCAATGAAAAACCCATTATTAAAGAGTTACACTTAGGTGGCGGTACACCAACTTTCTTTAATCCAGAGAACTTAAGTTATTTAATTAATGGCATTTTAAGACTGGCAGATAAAGCGGAGGATGCCGAGTTTAGTTTTGAAGGTCATCCTAATAACACCACTAAAGAGCATTTACAAGCGTTATATGATGTAGGATTTAGAAGAGTAAGCTTTGGCGTTCAAGACTATAATGAAACTGTGCAGAAAGCAATTCATAGGATTCAACCTTTTATAAATGTAAAAAATGTAACCGAATGGGCACGTGAAATAGGATATAATTCTATAAGTCATGATATCATATTTGGATTACCACATCAAAAATTAGAGCACGTAGAAAATACGATTGCAAAAACAAAAGAGTTAAAACCAGATCGTATTGCATTTTACAGTTATGCACATGTACCATGGTTGGCGGGTAATGGACAGCGAGGTTATAATGATACAGATTTACCTGTAGGAGATGAAAAAAGAACCCAATACGAAGTTGGAAAAGAGTTACTGTTAAACTACGAATACCATGAAATAGGAATGGACCATTTTGCTCTTGAAACAGATAGTTTGTATAAGTCCATGCAAAATGGAAATTTACACAGAAACTTTATGGGGTATACAAGTTCTAATACCCACTTAATGATTGGGTTAGGAGCTTCTAGTATAAGTGATAGTTGGTATGGTTTTTCGCAAAATGTAAAAAATGTTGAGGAATATCAGAACTTAGTAGAGAACAATATTATTCCATTGTATAGAGGACATATTTTAACAGATGAAGATCAAATTATAAGAAGACATATATTAAATTTAATGTGCCAGTTTAAAACTTCGTGGAGTGCCTATAAATTACATTTACCACAAATAGAAAGCATTCTTGAAAGATTAAATGAAATGGCACAAGATGGGTTAGTCAAAATTTCGGATGGCACGTTAAGTGTAACAGATAAAGGAAAACCATTTGTTAGAAATGTATGTATGGCTTTTGATTTGCCATTACAGAAAAAGGCCCCAGAAACTAAACTGTTCTCAATGACCATTTAATTTCTCATTGAGGGTTTAATTTCTCGAGGTTTATTTGACAGTACGTTTTAGGCAGGCTTTGAAATAATAAATATCTATTCAAAAGCATACCTCTTACCCGTGTGGGGTCAGAGTATAATTTTTATAAAACTTTTGAGCCCAAATTTTATTAACAGCAAAATTAAATTATCATGAAAAAAATTATTGTACTTACAGATTTTTCAGACCAGTCAGGACATGCGCTAAAGGCTGCTGCAGATTTGGCAAAAAAACATAAGGTAGAGCTACTTGTAGTGCACATGTTAGAGCTTAACCAGGCAATATTTTCTTCACCTGAAGGCATGTATATAGAACAAACTGTTTTTCTGGTAAAATTGGCTGAGAAAAATTTAAAAGAATTTTTAGACAAACCTTATTTAGAAGGACTTAAGGTAACTCCCGTAATTAAACATTACAAGGTTTTTAGTGAGTTAGATGCCATTGCTGAGGAGCATAATGCAGATTTAATAGTAATGGGGTCTAATGGAGCAAGTGGACTGGAAGAAATTTTAATTGGCTCTAATGCGGAGAAAGTAGTACGTAATTCGTCTACTCCAGTATTGGTCATTAAGGGTGAAGTGACAGATTTTAGTATTGATAGGTTTGTTTTCGCTTGCGATTTTAATGATGACAACCTACCAGCTTTTCAAAAAGCTAGGGAGTTTTCAAAATTGGTAAATGGTAAAATGGAACTTGTTTTTATAAATACACCAAACGACGAATTTTTAAGTAATAAAGATGCGTATCAAAAAATTAATAAATTTTTGTATAAAGCAAATGCCGGGCAACAGGTAGAGATATATAATGACTATAGTGTTAAACAAGGTATTTTAAATTATGGTAATACCATATTAGCAGATGCTATAGCTATGCCTACACATGGTCGTAAAGGAATTTCCCATTTGTTTAATGGTAGTATTGGCGAAGATGTTGTTAACCATGCTAAAATTCCTGTTATTACATTTAAAATATAGATTTGCTAATCTATTGTAGAAAAGACGGTCATGCTAACATGACCGTCTTTTTTTATGGCTGTATGTTATCGCATTATATCTAAAATACATTGCCATAAATTATTAATCATTTCATTAAAAATGAACGAATTTAAGCAAGGTCATCTTGTGAAATTGTTTGGTAGTTAATTAATGTAAAGAATATTGTAGTAGTAACGAATACTACTAAGGAGACCCTTTTTTGCTACATTTTTATTAAAGGATAACTAAGATTTTCATCTTCATAATAGAACTGAATAAGTATAAGAAAATCATTAAGGACATTTTTATCCTTAATGATGATAATTATCATGTTTTAACTTTTTAATACCCTCTACATTTGTCTAGTCAATTAATCAATAAACCATATAAAATGAAAATAGTATTAAGAAGTGCCGCAGTTATATTTTCGCTCCTGCTAATGGCTTGTGGCGGTAAAGAAGAAAAGAAAAAAGAAGGTTTTAGTGTAGATCGTACAAAAACTACAGAAGAATCTTTGAAAGCGGCCTCGGCAACAGATGAGGTGCCTGCATCTATGCGTATTACTTTAGAAGATAAAGGAGTAGGGCAGATTAAAGATATTACCCTACCTGCAGAAATAGATGCGGAAATGGCCGCAGCTGGGGGCGAAATTTTTAAGACTAATTGTACAGCTTGTCACAAATTAGACAAACGTTTTATTGGGCCTTCTCCTAAAGGTATTTTAGAAAGAAGAAGTCCAGAGTGGATTATGAACATGATTCTAGATCCCAAACTAATGACAGAGCAGGACCGTTGTGCAAAAGATTTATTGGTAGAATTTAATGGAGCTGCAATGTCCAATCAAAATTTAACCGTAGAACAGACTAGACAAATTTTAGAGTATTTCAGAACCTTATAGCATAAGTGAAAAAGTTAGTGTAAAGGGCTAAAGATTAACATATAGAAATCAACTTTTACCACTAATCCTATTTTACTGCTTATCATATGAAATAGAATAACAATCAAATACTAGACTATTAATTAGAAACAATTATTATGAAAACGACCAATTTAAAATTCGTATTTGCTTCGATTTTAGGACTGCTTTTAATTGGCAGTTGTAAAAATGAATCCAATGCAGAAAAAACAACCACATCCCCTGTTTCAACTGAGGGAACAACCGCTCAAAAAAAAGGGCAAGCTTTTATTGAAGATGATGGTTCTACACCAAATGTATTACAGATTGCCATTGGGTCTCCTGATCATACCACTTTGGTAGCAGCGGTACAGGCGGCTAGTCTTGAAAATGCTTTAGTAAATGCAGGACCCTTAATGGTATTTGCACCAACGAATGCAGCTTTTGATGCCCTGCCAGCTGGTACGGTAGAAGATTTATTGAAACCTGAAAATAAGGAGGCATTGGCAAATATTTTAAAGCATCATGTCACAGCAGGTAATTATGATAAAGAATTCCTGAAAAAATTTAAAAAGTTAGGTCAGGCAAATGACCAAAATGCCATAGTAGAGGTAAAGGGGGATGATGTATACGTTGGTGGCGCAAAAATCATAGCTAGTGTACCTGCGGGAAACGGAATTGTACATGTTGTGGATAAGGTAATTCTACCACCATCTAACTAATAAATTAACCTTCTATATAATCACTTAATCAAAATAAAATGAAAAAGTATCAATATCAATTAATAGCGCTATTTGGGTCGGCTTTAATGTTCACTAGTTGCGGAAATCAGAACGGTGAAAGCTCATCTAATAGTGGATTGGCGTCCAATAACGCCGAAAAGGTTTATGTAGCTCCAGGAGAGCAAGATGAGTTTTATGCCTTTATGTCTGGTGGATATAGTGGTAACTTAACTGTATACGGACTTCCTTCGGGTCGTATGTTTAAAGAGATTCCTGTTTTTTCTCAATTTCCTACTTCTGGTTATGGATACTCCGAAGAAACAAAACCAATGCTGAACACTTCTTTTGGTTTTGTGCCATGGGATGATGCTCACCACCCAGATATTTCTCAATCTAAAGGAGAACTAGATGGACGTTGGATTTTTATAAATGGTAACAACACCCCACGTATAGCTAGAATTAGCTTGAGTACTTTTGAGACTGAAGAAATTATAGAATTACCAAATAGTGCAGGTAACCATAGCTCTTCCTTTATAACAGAAAATACGGAGTATGTAGTTGCGGGAACTCGTTTTTCTGTACCTGTGCCACAGCGAGATATGCCTATAAATGAATACAAAAGCAACTTTAAAGGAGCGCTTTCTTTTATAAGTGTAGATCCTGAGCATGGCCATATGGATCTTAAATTTCAATTAATGATGCCTGGTTTTAATTATGACCTTTCTCATCCTGGGCGAGATAAATCTCATGGATGGTTTTTCTTTACCACTTATAATACAGAAGAAGCAAGTACACTATTAGAGGTAAATGCATCACAGAATGATAAGGATTTTATTGCAGCCATTAACTGGAAAAAAATTGAAGAGTATGTAAATAATGGAGGCGGAGAATTAATGCCTGCAAATTATGCGCATAATGTTTATGATGAATCTACGCATACAGCTACTTCTACAATGAAAAAAGAAGTATTAACAGTAGATCCATTAAAAGTACCTGGAGCTGTATATTTCTTGCCTACTCCAAAATCACCTCATGGTTGTGATGTAGATCCAACAGGTCAATATATTATTGGAAATGGTAAATTATCTGCAGATTTAACCGTGCATTCATTTGATAGAATGATAGCTGCTATAGAGGGTGAAAAATTTGATGGTGAGGCATACGGTATTCCAATTCTAAAATTCGAAGATGTATTGGCGGGAACAGTAAAAAGTGGTGGTTTAGGCCCTTTACATACAGAATTTGATGGAAAAGGAAATGCATATACTACATTCTTTATTTCATCAGAAGTTGTAAAATGGAAATTAGGAACATGGGAAGTTATTGATAGAAAACCAACTTTCTATTCAGTAGGTCACTTAATGATTCCTGGTGGAAATTCAAGAAAACCATTTGGTAAATATGTTGTAGCGATGAATAAGATTACAAAGGACCGTTACTTGCCAACAGGGCCAGAATTGGAGCATTCTGCACAGTTATATGATATAACAGGAGATAAAATGGAGCTCATATATGATTTCCCAACTCATGGAGAACCACATTATGCTGCTGGTATTCCTGCTGAGTTATTGGCACCTAAGTCTAAAAAAATATATCGATTAGATGAGAACAAACACCCATATGCAGTAACCTCGCCAGATGGCGCAAAGGTTGTTCGTGAAGGTAATGAAGTTCACATTTATATGTCAATGATACGTAGTCACTTTACACCAGATAATATTGAGGGCATTAAAGTTGGGGATAAAGTATACTTTCATATTACAAACCATGAACAAGATTTTGATGTGCCACACGGCTTTGCAATGATTGGTCAAAATACATCAGAATTATTGATTATGCCAGGGCAAACAAAAAGTTCTGTTTGGGAACCAAAGCAGCCAGGTGTATGGCCGTTTTACTGTACAGATTTTTGCTCTGCATTACACCAAGAAATGCAAGGATATATTAGAGTTTCTCCAGCAAATTCGAATATTGAACTTTCTTGGTCTCTAGGAGATTAAAGCTTTATAGTGATTTGTTTTTTAGAATGAAAAGCGGGCTGCGTTGTAGACTAGCCCGCTTTTTTAACAAATTCAAAAATTCTTCCTTATTAATTGAAACATCTTTAAAATTAGATAGAAATGAAAAAGGCAAGTATCATTATGATCATTGGTCCTTTGTTATTACTAGGATTGTATTTTTTTCCCTTGTGGAATATTATTTTAGGAGCACCCCAATATCCAGAGCCTTTAGGTATGAATATTCATATTGACGGAATCCGCGATATGAACGAATTCGACTTAAAAAATATTGATGGACTAAACCACTATATAGGAATGCGAACCTTACCTAAGCCAGAAGATATGTGGGAGTTTAGCACATTTCCAATAGTAATTGGTAGTATGGTTGCCTTGGGGGTACTCATTGGTTTATTGGGTTATTTTGGTAAATTAAGTTATAAATGGTTTGCAGGTTGGTTTATTTTAATGAGTGTCTTGGGTATATTAGGTATGTATGATTTTAATGCGTGGATGGTGGACTATGGTACAAATTTAGACCCACATGCAATTATGAAGTTAGCAAATCCAGATGGCACCCCTATGACCTATAAACCACCATTGTTTGGACATGCCAAGATGTTAAATTTCGATGTTACATCACTACCAGATACGGGCGCATGGTTAATGTTTGTAGGGATGATGCTTACGCTACTTGCTTTTTATTTAGGATGGAAAAATAGAAATTTAGTTACTAAATAAAACGTGTAAATTAGAAACTTTATGAAAAATTCAATAATTTTTTTAGCGCTTATAATCTTTGGCTTAACAAGCTGTACAAATTCACCAAAGGCAATAGCTTATGGCACGGATCACTGTCATTTTTGTAGTATGACTATCGTTGATAAGCAACATGCAGCGCAATTTATGACCAAAAAGGGACGTAGTTATTCTTTTGATGCTTCTGAATGTATGCTTAACCATTTAAAGGAAATTGACAGAACAACGGTGGAAACATTTTTAGTCAACGACTATAATGCACCTGGCAATTTAATTGATGCTACCCAGGCTACGTATTTAATAAGCAAAAATATTCCAAGTCCAATGGGGGAGTATTTAACTGCTTTTGCCACAAAAGAATCTGCAGAAAAAGCGCAGGTTGAAAATAAAGGAGAATTATTTACTTGGGAGCAGTTAAACGGTAGATATAAATAGAATTGAAAATTTACGATTGGCATATTGTTTTTGTTCATAGGTTTAAGAAAATATAACTAAACTAATGGAGTGCAAATATGCTAATTACTGAAATATAACTTATGAAATACCTCTCTTTTATACTATTGTTTATTCTTTTGTTTTACAGTCATTTGGTAGGTGCAAACACAATTAAAGTTTGCTCTCAATGCAAGGTAAAATCAGTTGCTGAAGGCATAAAAGTTGCCTCGGATTATGATACTATACTTATCAAAAAAGGTACGTATAAAGAATACAATATTCTGGTTGATAAGCCTTTAACCCTACTAGGAGAAAGTTTTCCTGTAATTGACGGGGAAGATAGGGGGGAGATTATTAGAATAGTAGCTGACGACGTCACCATAGATGGTTTATTTATTATTAATGTGGGAACAAGTTACACATCTGATTATGCTGCAATTAGGGTGGTTAAGAGCGAGCATTATTTAATACAAAATGTAGTTTTAGAGAAATTATTTTTCGGTATTTATTTAGAAAAATCGAACAACGGTAAAGTGTATCACAATAAAATAATTGGTGATGCTGTTGACGAGTATAATTCGGGCAATGGTATTCAATTATGGTATTCACATAATGTTGTGGTAGATCGTAATATAGTACAAGGTGTTAGAGATGGTATTTATCTTGAGTTTTCAGATAACGTAACCATAAATAATAATGCCAGTACCAACAACTTAAGATATGGTCTTCACTTTATGTTTTCAGACGATGACATCTATACAAATAATGTTTTTGAAAATAATGGAGCAGGAGTAGCGGTCATGTTTTCTAAAAACATAAAAATGATTGGCAATACGTTCAAGAAAAATTGGGGAACAGCAGCGTTTGGTATGCTATTAAAGGAAATTAATGATGCTGAAATTACGGGAAACATTTTTGAAGAAAATACCATTGGTATCAATATAGAAGGTTCTAATCGTATAGCGTATAAAAACAATAATTTTATTAAGAACGGGTGGGCCATTAAAGTTTTAGGCGCTTGTTACGCCAATTCCTTTAGTACTAACAATTTCCTATATAATTCCTTTGATATCTCTTATAACAGTAAGATAAATGATAATGAGTTTAATGGTAATTATTGGAGCAGTTATACAGGGTATGATTTAGATAAGGATGGGGTAGGCGATGTACCTTACCGTCCTGTAAAATTGTTTTCTTACATTGTAAATAAGACTCCAGAAACTATAGTGTTATTACGAAGTCTTTTTATGGATATAATTGATTTTTCTGAGAAAGTTTCGCCAGTTTTTACGCCAGATAATTTAGTAGATAGCAACCCCCTAATAACCAAAGTACAATGATTCATATAGAAGGTTTACATAAAAAATTTGGTAAAAACGAAGTACTGTCTGGCTTAGATTTAAGCATTGAAAAAAGTGGTGTTTTTGCAATTTTAGGACCTAATGGCTCAGGTAAAACAACTTTAATCAAAAGTGTACTAGGTATGGTAATTCCTGATAAAGGAAATATATCGGTTATGGGTAAGACCATTAAGAAAAATTGGAAATACCGTAAAGAAATAGATTACTTGCCACAGATTGCAAATTTCCCAGGAAACTTAAAAGTAAAGGAGTTAATTAGAATGATTAAGGACCTAAGGCAATGTCCTAGTAATGAAGAAAGATTGATTGCTCTTTTTAAACTAGAGCCATTTTTAGATAAAAAACTTTCAACCCTTTCTGGTGGAACAAAACAGAAAGTAAATATTGTTTTGGCTTTTATGTTTAATAGTCCATTGCTTATTCTGGATGAGCCCACTACAGGTCTTGACCCTGCTTCTTTAATAAGCTTAAAGAAGCTAATAAGCGAACAAAAAGCAATGAATAAAACAGTATTGATAACTTCTCACATTATGCAATTTGTGGCAGAAGTTTCAGATGTAATCGTTTATTTATTAGAAGGTGATATTTGTTTTAAGGGTACTATAGAAGAATTGAAAACTAAAACAAACCAAACTGATTTAGAACACGCCATAGCGGCCATAGCAACAGCACCAACCCATGCTTAAAATATTAAAATATAGTTTTTACGACCTTATTCGTAGCCGATGGAGCTATGTGTACTTTTTATTCTACCTATTATTAGGATTTGTTTTGTTATTCTTAAATAATGATGTGTCCAAGGCCATTATTACATTAATGAATGTCATTATAATTCTAGTACCCTTAATAGGCACTATTTTTGGAATCATGTATTTCTACAATTCTAAAGAGTTTACCGAGCTTTTATTGGCACAGCCTATTAAACGTTCTTCAATATTTTTAGGACAGTACTTTGGTGTAGCAGGTTCTTTAACGTTAAGCTTGGTATTAGGTTTGGGTATACCTTTTGTCCTTTACGGGCTTTTTAAAAGTGATGCTATTTTTGATTTTACTTTGCTATTGGTAACCGGGGCATTTTTGACGCTAATTTTTACAGTGTTAGCCTTTAATATTGCTTTATCTAATGAAAATAAAATTAAGGGGTTTGGTTATGCCGTATTACTTTGGTTGTTTCTTGCTGTAATCTATGACGGTCTTTTTTTGATGTCTTTAATTATCTTTAAAGAGTATCCTTTAGACAGTTTTTCGTTAGGTGCTACGATGTTAAACCCAATAGACCTTTCTAGAACGTTAATTCTGCTTAAGCTAGATATTTCAGCTCTTTTAGGGTATACAGGCGCGGTATTCAAAAAATTCTTTGGTACAGACCAAGGTTTCATTATTTCTATGTTAATGCTTGTTCTATGGACCGTTTTACCCATTTGGCGACTGGTAGCTATAGCTAGGAAAAAAGATTTTTAAAATTCGTCTTAGCGTATTATTTTCTTACCTTTTTGGTTGAGCTTGAAAAGTATTTTCCCAACTTAATTATTCCGTAGATATCTCAAAGGAAATTAATTTGTTGCCTATTTGATTGTTAGACAAATAATGAATCTTAAAAATCATACCAAATTAGCCATGCTGTATTTTACCTTTGCTGCGGCATTGGGTTGTGTACTTCGTTTTTTTAAGGTTGTAGATATTCCGGTTACTTATAAATTTATAATTCATGCCCATTCTCATGTAGCTTTATTGGGTTGGGTTTATTTAGGACTTACTACTTTACTTTACAAGCTTTATTTAAGGAATCCAGAAATTGAAACGAAGTATCGTAGTATTTTTTGGTTTAGCCAAGTAACCATTATAGGTATGTTATTGACTTTTCCGTTTCAAGGGTATGCCTTATTTTCTATTGTTTTTTCGACGCTTTTTTTGTTTGCATCTTATTGGTTTTCGTGGTTCTTTTTTAAGAATGTTCCTGCTAAATACAATAAAAAACAATCAGTAAAATGTGCAAAAGTTGCATTAGTATATTTTCTTATTTCAAGTATTGGCCCATGGGCATTAGGCGGAATAATGAATACCCTTGGTGCAACATCTATTTGGTACCGACTGGCAATCTATTTCTATCTCCATTTTATTTATAATGGTTTTATGATTATGGCACTTGTTGCAATATTTTTTTACATTCTTGAAAAGCAGGGAATATTTATGCCAGAAAGAAGTTTCAATAAGTTCTTTTGGAAATTAAATATAGGTATTGTCTTATCCTTATTGTTATCCACTTTATTTATACGACCCAATGTTTTCTATTATATATTAGGTGGTATTGGAGCTCTTGCACAACTTTGGGCACTTTTTGATTTGGTAAAATTCTTGAAAGAAGAACGGAATGCTGTTAAAAAATTATTTTCTCCTTTTTATGTGCATTTTCTTAAAATAATAGGGCTGCTATGGGCAATGAAAATGTTTTTGCAATTACTTAGTGCTGTTCCTTATTTTGCAGATATAGCGGTAACCTATTTAGATTTTACTATTGGTTATTTACATTTAACTTTTTTAGGCGTTGTAACCATAAGCTTATTCATGTTTCTAGATTATTTTCAATTGCTTTTTGTAGATAAAAAGCTTTTTTCATTGTATGTTTTTGGATTTGCACTTACAGAGGTACTAATTTTCTATAAGGGCATTATTTCATGGCAATCTACTTCTTTATTTGCTTCGTATAATCTGGTTTTAGCAGTAGCTAGTCTGCTTATTTTATTAGTAGTTTTGAGCATATTACTAGGTAGAAATAGCGGTAGGATTAAAGATTAATAGTACAGAGTTGAAGTTTTTATTTGAATATAGATTTAGATATAAACGTGTTCTATTTATTTTTTTGCAAGAATCAATTGATTTTCTAATTCCTTTGCTTTTGTAATAAGAATATTTTTGTTTTATAATGTAAAATAATTAGGATAAATTTATCCGAATTAAAGTTAAATTTTTTTAGCGTCTCAAATAGGTGAGTCCTTCTTCAAGACCCATTGTCATATCATAAAGGCTTGTGTCTTCTAGCATATTTTTTAAATCGCTACGTATTTGAACAAATTTATCATGAACAGGGCAAGGCTCATTAGAATTACATTGTTTAAGTCCTAGGCCACAACCTGAATAAACTTTATTGCCATCAATAGCGAAAACAATCTGGCTAAGTTTAATTTGAGAAATATTTTCTTTTTCAATTTCAAACCCACCAGTAGCTCCTTTTACCGAGTCTATAATATTGTTCTTTGTCAATTGTTGCAGAACTTTAGCAGTAAAGGCAACAGGTGAATCAATCTTCTCGGCAATCTCTTTTAAGCTCACACGAGTTCCTTCTAGCGATTTTAAGGCTATGTAGGTTGATGCTCTTACACCGTATTCACATGCTTTTGAAAACATTCTTTTAAATTTCTTAAAGTTTTCAAATATAATGACATTATTAATTTAGAATGGTATGATCGTTCTAACTTCTATTTCTATGTTGATACATTTGCATAAAAAGCATCGTACTCATTTTTTGCGCTCGGTTTTTTGCGATCCATGATACCTCACCTTCAAAAAGTTCATCTATTGTAGCGAACCAGTGGTTTAACCATACTCCAAAATGTTCAGTGGTTATGGTTCCATTAGTCTTGTCATCAACTTCTTGATGAGTGGTTACAGGGTTTCCAAGATATTTTCTTTTTAGAAAAAGTTGTGTTTCCCAAAAATCTGTCAGAAGCTCTAAGTGGGTTTCCCAATCGGAAATTATTCCGTTAAATATAGGTCCAAGCATAGTATCCTTTCTAATTCTTCCATAGAAAGTGTGGACAAGTAATTGCACGTCAATTCGGGATTCAATTTCTTTCTTCATTGGTTCAAAAATACGCTTTTACAAGATTTAATGTAGATAAGGTTTTGCTCCTAATAACAATTAACTAAATATCCTTTTAATGATGTAAATATCTGTCTGAAAGGGATTTTAAAACATGAGTATGGTCATTTTTTAATAATAAAATGCATAAAAGGGAATCATATTAGATACCCTTTTTCATATTCTTTAAGTAGTAATTTTTTAATTGCCCAAATGCTCATTATAGAATTCCCAAGCCTGTGCGGCCACATCTCTACCTAATTGCAATCCAGCGACGTTATCGGCCTGTATATGATAGCCTCCCATAACTCTGGACATACCAGCCATATTTGCGGCTTCAGTAAACGTTGGGAAATTAATAGTAACCGGTTTCCCATAATAAGCAGTATCTATTTCTGTTAAGGTGCCAGGTATCAATTCTACAGATTCACCAAAGTAGTCATCCCCTGTAAACAAACGTAAAACTTCTGCACAACCACCACTAATAGTACTATGGCCAGAAGTATAGCTAGGGAAAGGAGGGCACAAGAAAATGTCTGGTGAATAGGGTCTCCATTCTTGGCCGTTCATTTCAACAATACCATTACCAGGTCCTCCCCATGCTTTTATAGTTTCGTCTTTGTAGTATTCATGAACTAGTGCATAAGGTCTTGCATAATCATAATACATTTTAGAATCCCATGAAGCAATAAATGCATCCATGGCGGTAATTTCAGTTAGGAAGTACATTTTTACATCTTGATCTAATGTATGGTTGTCCCGGCTAGAAACATCTTGAGCAAATTTTAACCAATGTCCTGCTTGTTGTACAGATTGTGGTCCGTCTCTCATAAATTCAACTAAAGCAACATCCTCACCAGAAAGATTGGCCTGTAATTCTATTACCTCTTTTACTTCAAGTCTCAACTGTTCCGAACCAACCATTGGTGGTGGTCCCGGTCTAAACTGATCAGCAGAAGTCATGGTTATGGGAGTTACCTTTTGCCAATATGGGGTAAGGCACCCTGGGGCATATTGACCTCCTTTGCCATCAGAAAAATATTTAGGTTGCCAACGGTTAATATCGGTGCTTTCATCTGCGGAGTTTACAGGACTGTAATTGGTATAATCAAAATAAGGTACTCCATTAGAACCTTCAACTTTACCATATTGGTTGCTGCCGTCATTCTTTCTAGCTTCAATAGTGGCTTTGGCGGCTAAGTTTCCAATACCTTCAGGTGTGGATGGATCCAGTGATATATTATCTGGATCAAGACCTAATTCAACCATAAATTCCCTGAACATATCAGTATCGGAATAATAATACTCTTTCATTGTACCAAATGCTGCGTAACTAATAGCGATTTCTTTATTAGAAAGAGTATGCTCCTCTAAGGGTCTTCTTCCTGCATTGTTTAAAAAAACAGGAATTGCATTTTCGTTATATTTAGACCATGCGTCAAAAATGGAGATAAAAATTAATCCTAAATATCGAGAAGTAATTGTGGGTCTTGGTTTAAACTTTTCAGTATCAGAAGCAGTTGCGTCTAAGGCCATTTTTCCCCATTGATATGCTACATTTTTTGTACCCGTAGGTTCCTCTTGATTTTTTTGTCCAAACGAGTTACTTGTAGATAAAAATCCAAAGATGAGGAATACTAATAAAATACGTTTCATTAAATTGATTTTTAAGCTTTTGGTTGACTTTCAAATATAATAAAGCTGCTATTTGAATTAAAAATTATTTTGTAAGAACTTTCATGGTAAAATCATGTAATTGGTGCATTTGTGGTTTTCCTTTTTTCTTACCACCTCTACCAAGAAAATAAAGTACAAACCACAATACTGTAATCAACACCATTAAGCTAATCTGTAAATGGTATGGCTTGTTTAATGTTGCACTAGTGTATGCCCAAATTCCAATAATTATAAAAAGAGTAGCTATTACAAAATGTATGAACATAAAGAAAGTCCATAGCGTAGGGTTGGGTCCAAAAACGGCATTTATTTGGGAGTTGTTCGCAGTTAATTCTTCTATTTCTAAATGTAATTGTGGCGACCAAAAGTGGTTATTTTTTGCATTGAATTTTATGAAAACATGCTCGTCCAATATATTAATTAAAAATGGTGGCTCTGACGCGTTTTCAAATTTTTGAAGAACTGTTTCTTTGCTTTCGGAACTAGCTAATTGAAACCTAGGGCGGAGTACAATTTCGTTTGGTAACGGTTTCATAGAAGAATAGTTTTTTAACCTTGCCCTTTAATTATGGCATTCTAAAGCACTTGACGCCAATTCAACCACTGGCGCAGGTGAAACATATGGTATACCTAGTCCAAGTCCTCTAATTATAAAAAGCAGGCCAATGACCACTACAAATACCGGAATAGCTTTTTGTACTTTTTGACGAACCCCACCTTTTAATAGCCCACTAAAATAGATTGCAGTAGTCATTAATGGAACAGTTCCTAAACCAAATAAAATCATATAAAGGCTACCCTGTACTGCATTGCCCATAGCAATTGCTCCGAAAAGCGCCATATAGACTAATCCACAAGGTAAAAATCCGTTTAAAAAACCAATGGTTAAAAACGTATCGGGTGATTTTTTCTTTAATTCCTTACCTAGTTGGTTCTTAACTTTTGAAATGATTTTATAAATAGGCTTTGAAAAATTATACTTGTTGAACGTTTTATACGGGATTAAAACAATTAGGATCATAATAACACCAATGGCAATAGAAAGGTTTTGTTGTATTCCAAAAATAGAAAGTCCTTTTCCAAGTAGTCCAAATAGTAGACCAATTATGCTATATGCCATTAAACGACCAAAATGATAAATAAATATTTGACAGAATTTCTTATAGTTATTTGTTTGATCTACAGGCAACATAAAGGCAATAGGGCCACACATACCTACGCAGTGCAAACTTCCCATTAGTCCTAATATGAGGGCAGATAATAGCATATTTTAAAAGGTTAAACTTTCTTTATGTAGATAATCTTTACCATTGTGTCTCCAAGCAATTTTAATGTCCCAACGACCATCTAACAAGCGTTTGTCAGGTATGAGCAAATGTGAATCGGATAAAACTATGGGTAAGTTAAAATCCAAGTGCTTATTAGACGGTCTGTAAAGGGACACATTACCTACTATATTAGTATTAACGTAACCTTTTGGAAAAGTAACTAGTAATCCGTCACTTACTTTTTGTAGTTGAATTTGTTCTCTTGCTTTACGTGCATTTTGCTCGGCATCAATCTCTTTTTGATACCCTAGTTCAGCCTTATAATACTCTTCTGTTACTAAATCATGATTTGCATTATGGCTAGTAGTCATGGTAACTACAAAAAAAAGAATAAAACCCATGAAAGCTACAATAGCTATTACAATACCTGTACCCCAATTTATTCTCATAATTTTTATTTTTAATTCTATTTATAGCTACGTGGAGCCAAAAACCTAGCCGTTGTAGTTTCAATAAGCTTATCATCACTAAATACTCCAATTTTTAGGTTGTTCTTGTCACCACTTAATACTGACGCATTAATTTCGATAAACATGGTACCTTCTGCCAGAGCTTCGGGCTGTACATCAAAATTCTCGTGACGTACAAGTTTAATTTCACCTTTAGGAGAAATTAACTCAAAATGCACATTCTCAACAGTTTTAGTAGTTTTGTTCAACAATTTATAGGTGAATACATTACTTATAATGTTTCCTTCTTTATGCTCATAAAGCTGGCCTGGTAGTCTTAATATATTGGCCTCCAGGTCATTTCGCAAAAACATCATGCCAATAAGTACTCCAGTTAAAATAACAAGAACTGCAGTATACCCTTTTAAGCGAGGTGTAAATTTGAACTTTTCTTTTTTGGTGATTTCATCTTCACTAGCATAACGTATTAACCCTTTAGGAAGATTTACTTTCTCCATAATGGTATCGCACTCATCAATACAAGCGGTACAATTAATACATTCTAACTGTGTTCCGTTTCTTATATCTATACCTGTTGGGCAAACATTTACACACTGAAAGCAGTCAATACAATCTCCATGACCTAATTCTTTACGATCTTCATTTTTACGCCATTTTTTTCTACCGTTTTCCGCTTCGCCTCGGTTATGGTCATAAGCAACTACGATAGATTTATTATCCAACAAAACCCCTTGCATACGTCCATACGGACAGGCAATAATGCATACCTGTTCTCTAAACCAAGCAAATACGAAATAGAAAACGCCTGTAAATATTAAAAGGGATACCATTGTACTTACATGTTGGGCAGGCCCATCGGTCACGTATTGTATTAAACGGTCACTACCAATTAAATAAGCAAGGAATACATTGGCTATTATAAACGAGATAATAAAAAAGATAATCCATTTTAGTACACGTTTTCTAATCTTTTCAGTATTCCATTCTTGTCGGTCTAATCGTATTTGAGCACCTCGGTCACCATCAATCCAATACTCAATCCTACGAAAAACCATTTCTAAGAAAATGGTTTGTGGGCACATCCATCCACAGAAAATACGACCAAATGCTACTGTAAAAAGGGCAATAAAAATGACCCCTATAATCATAGAAATAACAAAGAGGTGAAAATCTTGTGGATAAAATGGAAAACCAAAGATGTTAAAACGTCTTTCAAGCACATTGAACATCAAGAACTGGTTGCCGTTTATTTTAATGAAAGGAGATGCAATCAAGAAAACTAGTAGCACATAACTTACATACTTACGATATTCATAAAGTTTACCACTTGGTTTTTTTGGAAATACCCATGCGCGTTTACCATCTTCTTTAATGGTACCTATAGAATCTCTAAAATTATCTTGATCTTGTGACATTGTATCTCTCTTTATAGGCTTGAGAGGTTTTGCGCTCTCACTTTACTCAGTTCATAGTAACCGCTGCAGAATCAATAACTACCTCTGTAGCTTCTGCCTCTACAGGAGTTTCCAGTTCCGGTGCATTTGGGTCAACCCAAATATCACCTTCAGCAGCTTTAGGATTAGCTGAAGTAGTACCTTGAAAGGTTAATACATAACTGGCAACCTGTGCAATTTCTACTGGCTTTAAATTCTGCTTCCAAGCAATCATACCTTTACCATCACGACCACCTTCAGATATGGTATTGAATACATTTTTAATGCCTCCACCAAGGATCCAGTTTGGATCAGTTAGGTTTGGTCCAATACCACCGCCACCGTCGGCCATATGGCAAGCAACACAATTGCCTTCAAAAATAGTTTTACCGGCATTGATGTCAGATGCATCAGTTAAGAGTTCAACAGTATTAGCATCTACAAGTCCTTTTGCTGTTTTCTTGTATTCCTCTATCTCTAATTGTGCGGCAGCAACTTCTTGTTCATATTCTTGATCTTGGGTATAATCATCATAAATATGAAAACGAACTAAATAAACTACACCAAAGACGATAGAAGCATAAAAAAGATATACCCACCAAGGAGGTAAATTATTATCTAGCTCACGAATACCATCGTAGTTATGGTCAAGAATAATCTCAACCTCTTCGTCCATAGATTTAGAACCAAGCATTTTGTTATACATGTTTTTGCCCCAGGTCCATTCCCATTTATCTTCCTTTGTGGCCAAGTACCTAACTTTAGCTTCGTCATCTAGGGTGTTGTATAGTACATTTTCAATTGCTTGAACTATAAATGCTATAGCAATTAATAAAAGTAGAATAAGGGTCATAAAGCCAAACATCAAAGTAGGGTAAACCAAAAAGGCAGGTTTATCGCCACTATCGATATAAACTTCCATAAGTACAACGACTAAGAAAAAGGCCACTGTTATTCTGAGCCACCAAGCTGTTTTGTTTTTCATAATGGTTTATTTTGTTGGTTATCTTCTTCTAAAGGCAATTCGCTAACTTCTTTAATGTATGATTTTGAGGCAGTAATTACCCACCAAAATAGTAATGTGAAAAACACAAAGAAGATTAGTAATGATATCATGGGGTAGGTTGCTACGCCATCTATAGTTTCCATGTAACCTTTTACAAATTTGAACATGATTTTTTAGTTTTAGTTGTCAGATAAAATTTCGCCAGTTTCCTTAACCTTAATGTCAGTACCTAAGCGTTGCAGGTAGGCAATTAGGGATACAATTTCGCGGTCTCTCATTTCAATGAAATCCTCTCCATTTTCAGCAGCGTACTTTTTATCTGCTTCATAATTTTTAGCAAAATCAGGATCTGTATACAAGTTTTTCTCGATTTTCTCTGCCTGGGCATCCATTAAGGCATCTGCATTTGCTATTTCTTCATCGGTATATGGAACACCTAAGGTTACCATTGCTTCCATTTTTGCTTTAATATCACTACGGTCGTGCTTGTCCCGTACCATCCAAGCATATGCAGGCATAATAGAGCCCGATGAAGTACTCTGAGGATCATACATGTGGTTTAAGTGCCAGTTGTCTGAATATTTACCACCAACCCTAAGCAAGTCTGGTCCGGTACGTTTACTACCCCAAAGGAACGGATGGTCATAAACGAATTCTCCAGCTTTGGCATATTCGCCATAACGCTCTACCTCACTTCTAAACGGGCGAACCATTTGTGAGTGACAGCTAACACAACCTTCTCGAATATATAAATCACGACCTTCTAATTCCAAAGGAGTATACGGTTTTACGCTAGTAATCGTGGGGATATTAGATTTCACCAATATGGTCGGTACAATTTGAATAATCCCTCCAATTAATATGGCAACGGTTGCCAAAATGGTTAACTGAATAGGCTTGCGCTCTAACCATGTATGAAAAGTTTCTCCAGCAGTTCTACGTTTAGATACTGTAGTAAGTGCTGCAGCTTCTGCCAATTCGTCCTCAATTGTACTTCCAGATTTTATGGTACGTACAACGTTATAAATCATAACGCATGCACCTACAATATAAAGGCTACCACCAATGGCGCGCATCCAATACATTGGCATAATTTCATTTACAGTTTCTAAGAAGTTTCCGTATACTAATGTTCCATCTGGGTTAAAATCTTTCCACATTAAGGCTTGAGTAAACCCAGCAACATACATAGGTAATGCATATAGAATAATACCTAGCGTACCTATCCAGAAATGGAAGTTTGCTAAACCTAAAGAGAATAATTTGTTTTTGGTCATTTTAGGTACCAAGTAATAAATCATACCAAAGGTCAAGAAACCGTTCCATGCTAAAGCACCCACGTGTACGTGCGCAATAATCCAGTCGCTAAAGTGTGCAATGGCGTTTACATTTTTTAGCGATAATAAAGGACCTTCAAAAGTTGCCATACCATAACCTGTAATTGCAACAACCATAAACTTTAAAACAGGATCGGTACGTACTTTATCCCAAGCACCACGAAGTGTTAGTAATCCGTTTATCATACCACCCCAAGATGGCGCTAATAGCATAATAGAAAAAGCAACCCCTAAATTCTGTGCCCAATCTGGCAAAGCAGAATATAATAAGTGGTGCGGACCAGCCCATATATAGATAAAAATTAAGGACCAAAAGTGAACTATAGATAGTCTATAAGAGTATACTGGTCTGTTGGCTGCTTTAGGTACAAAATAATACATAAGACCTAAGAACGGGGTAGTCAAGAAAAATGCAACCGCATTATGCCCGTACCACCATTGCACCAATGCATCTTGCACACCTGCATAAACAGAGTAACTTTTTAATGCACTAACAGGCAGCTCTAAACTATTGAATATATGTAGTACGGCAACAGTAACAAAAGTTGCTAAATAAAACCAGATTGCCACATAAAGGTGACGTTGTCTCCTTTTTATCATGGTACCAATAAGGTTTGCACCAAAAGCCACCCAAACAACAGCGATGGCTAAATCTATAGGCCATTCTAGTTCTGCGTATTCTTTAGAGCTTGTGTAGCCCAACGGTAGCGTAATCGCTGCAGCGACAATAATCGCTTGCCATCCCCAAAAATTGAACTTACTTAGAAAGTCACTATACATACGCGCTTTAAGTAGGCGCTGAGTAGAATAGTAGACTCCCGCATAAATTGCATTACCTACAAATGCAAAAATTACTGCATTGGTATGCAACGGGCGTAAACGTCCAAAACTCAACCATGATATGCCATCGGTTACATTAGGGAACATGAACATAAAGGCTAACAATAAGCCTACGGACATACCCACAATACCCCAGAACATGGTGGCATAGAGGAAATTTTTCACGATTTTGTTATCGTAATAAAACTGCTGAACTTCCATAATTATACTTGTTTATTTAGTTGGATTTTTTCTTTAGTAAATTCTTTGGTACTAGTTTTTGGAGTTTTAACTAGTTCATCTTCAAAAAGCATACGAACCGATGGGGTATACGAATCATCGTACTGACCACTTTTTACGGAAACAATAAATGCTATGAAAAAAATGACTGCAACAAGAATGCTGATAGCCAGTAACACATAAATAACACTCATACCTACCTGAATTATAAAGTAAAATTAAGGGGGATAAAAGCCTTAGAAAATGACAATTGTCATACTTTAAAAATTTTCTTAAATAAATCTAAAAAATAGTGAGATGGTGTTTATAATTAGTAGCTGTATTTAATTGATATTCAATTTATTGCTGGAGTTTTGAGTGCGTTTTCAACATTGTAATTATAAAAAATTGAGTGCAATTTTTTCATGTATTTTATAAGAATCACAATAGAATACCCATGTTCAATTAGTTGTGAATTAAGAAATTTAGAGATTGAAAACAAAAAGTGCTTAATTCAATTTTCTTCCAATAAGATTGGTCATTACGGTTGTAAAAATAACAATGCTAATTGAGCTTAGCGGCATTAAAATAGCGGCAATAACAGGTTGTAACTGTCCGGAAATAGCGAAGTATAAACCAATACAATTATAAAGAAGTGACAGTACAAAGCTCATTTTAATAATACGAATGGCTTTTTTAGAAGCGAGAATGTAACTATAAAGTTGTTGAAATTTGGAAGCATCTAAAATGGCATCACATGCAGGGGAAAAGACGTTAATGTTTTCAGATATTGCAATACCCACATTACTTTGTGCCAGCGCACCAGCATCATTTAATCCGTCACCTACCATAAGAACTTTTTTACCTTGGTCTTGTAACGATTTTATGAATGTTAACTTCGTATCAGGTTTCTGATTAAAATAAAGGGGAGTTAATTTGGGTAACAAAGCTTCTAAGCGTTCTTTTTCGCCTTCATTATCACCAGATAAAATCGCCAAATTAAGTGTTTGGGACATTTCCTTAAACACAGTAGAGAGTCCATCCCTGTATTTATTTTGAAAAACATATCTACCTTTATAACCTTTATTGGTACTAATATAAATAGAGGTGTCTAGTAGGTTTTCTGCTTTTGTTTTACCCACAAAATCTGCCGAACCAATTTTCATGTGAATATTATTTTTACTGCCCTCAAGACCTTTTCCTATATGTTCTTCATATTCATCTAAGGTTATGATATTCTGCTCTTTAAGGAGATCATATAAAGATCTGCTTAAAGGATGGTTAGATGCCCTAATGGTATTCTTTAAAATAGATTCTTCATCAGAATTTAGTGGCATACCTTCATAGTGTGCTGTACTTTTTTGGGTGGTGGTAATGGTACCTGTTTTGTCAAAAATTGCAGTATCTATTTTCGAAAGTTGTTCTATAGTTTGGGTGTTTTTAATGTAAAATTTTTTCTTACCAAAAATGCGCAACATATTCCCTAATGTAAAAGGAGATGCTAAAGCAATAGCGCATGGACAAGCGATAATTAAAACAGCAGTAAATACATTCATAGCTTTTGATGGGTCGTAGTATAACCAAAAAGAAGTAGCTATAAAGGCAATGGAAAGTACGGAGAAGGTAAAACGTTTACCTATACTATCGGTCAGGTTTTGAAAAGTAGTGGTTTTATCGGTTGCAAAAACGGCATTACCCCATAGCTGTGTTAAATAACTCTGAGAGACCGATTTTAAAGCCACCATTTCAATAACCCCATTTAGTTGTTTTCCTCCAGCAAAAATGAGATCACCAAGGGTTTTTGAAACAGGCTCAGATTCTCCAGATACAAAACTATAATCTATTTGTGCATTTCCGTAAACCAATTTCCCATCAACAGGAATCATTTCTTCATTACGAATTAAGATTTTATCTCCTTTCATAATTTCTTGAACTGGAACGGTTTCTTCTTTGCCTTGGGCATTTAACCGTGTAATTGCAATAGGAAAATACGATTTGTAATCACGTTCAAAAGATAGAAAACTATAGGTACGTTGCTGAAAGAACTTTCCTAAAAGAAGAAAGAATACCAAACCGGTAAGGGAGTCAAAAAAACCACTTCCTAAATGGAAAGCTATTTCGTAGGTGCTTCTTAAAAATAATACCATAATGCCAAGGGCAATAGGCACATCTATATTTAAAAGTTTTGCACGCAAACCTTTGTAGGCAGATATGAAATAGTCCCAACCAGCATAGAATACTACCGGTACAGAGAAAATAAACATGAGCCAACGAAAAATATGTTGGTATTTATTAAGCCAAAACTCCCCGCCAGAAGATGCGCTTGAGCCCAAGTCAAAATACTCTGGAAAAGATAGGAACATAACATTACCAAAGGCGAAACCGGCAACTCCTAGTTTGTATATTAAGCTTCTGTCGGTCGCTTTTTTCTTTCCTTCAAAATCATCCAAAGATATGTAAGGTTCGTAACCTATATTGGCTAGTAATAGTACTAAATTTTTAAGACTGAATTCAGCTTGTTTATAGGTAACTCTAATTGTTTTCTTTGGAAAATCTACCTGTGAGCTGGTTATGTTAGGGGTAAGTTTATTAAGATTTTCTAGAATCCATATACATGAGCTGCAATGAATAGTAGGAATATATAAATTAATGATTTGAATAGTCCCATCATTAAATTCTATTAACTTATTTGTGATTTCTTCATTTTCAAGATAATCATATTTTCCCTCAACATATTTAGGTGTACTACCAGCGGCAGCCTGTATTTCGTAATAGTGTTCAAGGTCATTGGTAGAAAATATTTCATAGACGGTTTTACACCCAGAACAACAGAAAGATTTCTTATCAAATTCTATGAGTTGTCGATCACAAGAATCACCACAATGAAAGCATTTTGTATCGTGCATACTAAAAGGACTATTACAAGAAACAAAGGTGCGGAGCAAAGACTTTTTAAAACATGATAATTGTCAGTTTTTAGAATATTGCACATGACTAATTTTGTTGAACATTAAATAAAAAGTCATGGAAAGTAGATGCGAGAATTGTATCATACGACAGTTTAACTCTCTTCGCGCATTAAGCAAAGAAGAACTAAAAAAAGTTTCTGATTCTAAAATTTCTAAAAAGATAAAAAAGGGTGACGCCTTATTTATAGAAGGTCAAAAACTAGATGGCGTTTTCTGTGTTAAGGAAGGCGTTTCTAAACTTTCTAAGCTTAGTAGTAACGGTAAAGAACAAATTGTAAAATTGACCAATAAAGGAGAGATTATGGGGCAACGCTCTGTAATTGCAGAAGATTTTACAAACCTTAGTGCAACTGCCATAAATGATATGGAAGTATGCTTTATTCCAAAAGAAGTTATTTCTAATACCTTAAATACTAATCCTAATTTTTCACTGGAGGTACTGCGTCACATGGCGCACGATTTAAAAGAGGCAGATGATGTCATAGTAAATATGTCTCAGAAAACGGTAAAACAGCGTTTGGCAGAAGCATTCATTTATTTGAAAAAAAATTATGGAGAAGATGAGCATGGCTTTTTGTTACTGACTTTAAGTAGAGACGATTATGCAAATATAGTGGGCGCTGCAACAGAATCGCTTATTAGAATGATATCTGAGTTTAAGAAAAAAAGACTCATTAAAACAGCTGGTAAAAAAATTGGGATTGTACAAGAGCAAAGATTGCAAGAATTAGCCGACGGTTTTTAATTTCCTTTAATTTCTGATATAAGTCATAGTTTCTATACATGCCGACCCCTAAATTTATAGTTAATTGACCAGCGCAATTCATATGAAAAACATACTAATACCTACGGATTTTTCGATAGCTGCATGGAATGCTACCAAATATGCCCTTCAATTATTTGAGGCTACAGAGTGTACTTTTTATTTTTTAAATACCTATACGCCAGAGTTGCATAGTAATAGACTAATGGCCGGTACAGGGTTAAATGATATTCAAAATTCAACAGCACAACTTGTATCGGAAAAAGGGTTAAAGAAAATAATTCAACAAGTTAAAAAGGAAGGTAAAAATCCGCTTCACCATTACAAATCTATTTCTTCATTTTCATTATTAATAGAAGAAGTAAAGGAAACCGTAGAAGAATATAATATAGATTTTATCATTATAAGTGCGTCAGGTAGTTCTGAGAATGCATCTTTATTTATGGGTAGAAATACGGTTAGGGTTATAAATGCTATTAGTAACTGCCCAGTTATTGTAATACCTAAGGACGTAAAAGTAGAGCAACCCAAGAACATAGCTTTTATTGCCGATTTTAGTCAGTTTTACAGTACTGAGGAATTAAATACGGTCATGGCAATGGCACAAACTTTAAAATGTGCTGTACATGTAGTAGTTATGCACCAAGAGGAAGGTCGTATGTCTGAATTGCAAAGAATTAATCAAGATATGATTGACAAGTCCTTAGTTGCCGTTTCTCATACTTTTCATAATTTAAAACCTGTAGATTCTTTTTCGTCATCTTTAAAACAATTTATTGAACAAGCAAATTGTCAATTGGTTTTGATGTCCAATGTAACTAATAGCTTCATAAATAATTTATGTAAAGATTTTGTTGTTAAACGTACTGTCTTTTGTTTAGAAATACCTTTATTAATAATCCAAGAGGTTGAAAGCAATAGTATGGTTAATCATTAAAATACAAGACTAATTCTTCATTAACCTGTTTAAAACATACTTTTCAACTTTTTAGCTCATCTAGAATTAGTGCTTTTGTTTATTATAAATATCTTTAGCGCTTAGAAATAACAAGTTTAATTTTTAATAAGTAGAAAGTGAGCGCGGTAAACGAAAAGAAAGTAGCGGCCTTAGCAGCTGTCAAATATGTAAAATCTGGCATGACAGTAGGTTTAGGAACAGGCTCAACGGCCTTTTTTATGATTGAGGCCATAGGAGAAATGGTTAAAAACGGAGCAGTGATAAAAGCCGTTGCTACTTCTAATGAGACCGAAAAATTAGCAACTAAACTAGGTATTCATGTAATTACACTTGCCGAAGCAAAAAGATTAGATGTTACTATTGATGGTGCAGATGAGGTAGATGAAGATTTTCAATTGATTAAAGGTGGAGGAGGAGCGTTGTTACGCGAAAAGATAGTAGCACATAATTCTAATATAAATATTATAATTGCCGACTCTTCTAAAAGCGTCTCAAAATTGGGAAAGTTTAAATTGCCGTTAGAAACGATTCCTTTTGCCACAAAACTTATCATAAAAGAATTGGAAGAAATGGGTCTTAAACCGGTTCAGCGTTTAAAGGGTGATGCGGATTATAAAACTGATGAGAATAATGATATTGTAGATGTTGATATTTGGAATACCACTATACAATTGACCAATTTAGAACAAAAGTTAAAAACCATACCAGGAATTGTAGAAACCGGACTGTTTTTAACAACAACCAATTTGGTGATTATTGGAAAAGGCGAGCAGGCTATTGTAAAGAAGCGATGATAAAGTAAGAATGTCACTTCGAGTGATTTTTTGGTGTAAAATGGAAAAAAATTGTATCGAGAACTTTACAAGTTATAAAGGTTCTTGATGTATAAACGAAGTTTTTCTCGAAAGCATTAAATTATCGCTATAAAATTGTAAGATTACACACCAATGGTTATCTAAAATTTGTAAAAAAAATAAACGATGCAAAACGAAACACATTACGGTACCAGAAGCGGATGGTTAAGGGCCGCTGTTTTGGGAGCTAATGATGGTATTTTGTCTACAGCTAGTTTAGTAATTGGTGTAGCTGCGGCGAGCTCTAGTAGAGAACCTATAATACTTGCCGGAGTGGCAGGTTTGGTTGCAGGAGCTTTATCTATGGCGGCAGGCGAATATATATCGGTTAGTTCGCAAGAAGACTTAGAAAAGGCAGATTTGGCTAGGGAACGAAATGAGCTAGAAGAAATGCCGGAAGAAGAATTAAAAGAGCTCGCTGAAATCTATGAAAAGCGTGGTTTAGATAAAAGTTTGGCTTTGCAAGTAGCAAAACAATTAACTGCACACGATGCATTAGGCGCACATGCAAGAGATGAGTTAGGTATTAATCATATTACTCAAGCGCAACCATTATTAGCAGCTTTGTCGTCTGGTGCAGCATTTATTTTTGGCGGATTATTACCTGTATTAGTCGCTTATTTTGGGCCGCTAGATTATATGGAATATGTGCAATATGCTTTTGCTGTAGTGTTTTTAGCAGTATTGGGAGCAATTGCTGCCAAAGCAGGAGGCTCAAATATGTGGACGGCTATTTTAAGAATTAGCTTTTGGGGAACTGTTGCTATGGTAATTACGGCCCTAATTGGGTATTTATTTGATGTAAACTTGGCTTAGTTTATGCTTATTCTTTACTATCTACAGGTGAAGTGATATTTTCAAAGTCTTTCATAATAGCCTCTCCTTTAAGCACATCCACTAAAAATTGACTTATTTGTTCAGGAAATTCATAACCTAACGATGCCCATTCGTGTCCACCATTCTCATTATGAAAAATTCTAAAATCCCCATTTAAATCAGTCAGGCGTTCTGCAATAGCTTTGGGTCCATTTAAAACAATATATCCGGTATCAGTAGTACTACAGGAGCGATGCGAATTTGTATTGTACGGTACAATGGAATCTTTAATCCCATGGAAAAAGAGTAGCGGAATTTTATTTCTATAATTTATATAATTTTCATCAAGTACAGCACCGGATAAACTTACGGCTCCTATAATAGTTGCATCGGGGTAGGGTAGGTTTTTAAAACGATAATCGTATCGCATAAACTGAAAATTTAAAATGGTTTCAGCACCAGCACTACTTCCTATTAGGAATATTTTTGAAGAATCAACCTTAAAAATGGAAGTACTTTTTGTAAGATAATTTATGGCTTTAGAAAGATCAGCTACGGCTTCAATATAGGTGTCCATTTTTATGGAAGTAGCACAATCACACCCAAAAGATTTTCCTTTGCGTGATAGTCTGTAGTCTATAGACGCCACATTAAATCCTTGCTTTGCCAAGTATCTACTTAGTCCGGCTTCATCACCTCCATTACGTTGACCAGCAGTAAATCCGCCACCATGTACCAGTATCACCGTCGGTTTTAAAGAAAAAGTATCTTTTGGAATACTATAGTAATCTAGCTGTAAGGTATCTGCATAGTTATAAGTACGCCTAAGAACTCCATCCTTTATAATCTTCGTTTTTTGACCAACAACTATGTTTAGACTAAGCAGTAAAAGACCGGTAAAAAGGGATTTAAAAAGAGTAGATATGTTTAAATTCATTTTAGGTTGTTGAACTTCAGCAGCAATAAATTAAAGTATACAGAATTTGATAAAAATGTTACATATCAGATAAATCGCTTATTGATTATAAAAAGGACTTATTTGTGTGTAATCAAAATTTCGGGGCAAATGTACTCCGTAAGTTGTTTACTTCTAGTATTTAAAAAGATTATGACAGAATAAAAGCATAATTAAATGATTTCGAAAACGCTTTCGAACGTATAGATATTATAAATTAAAGAGGTAGTAGCGCTTATGACTTGAAGGCTATAGAATTATGTTGTCCAAATTATTTTAATTAGCGCTTGATATAAAGTATCTTTGAGGAGATATTAGTAGTTTAAAAAGTAAACACGAACCTGAAAAATAATCTGATAATAAATGAATAAGGAACTAGATCAATTAGCAGCCGATAATATTAGGGCATTAGCTGTGGCGATGGTAGAAAAGGCAAACTCCGGACACCCTGGTGGACCAATGGGCGGGGCAGACTATATGCACATTTTATACTCTGAGTTTTTCAACTACGATCCTTCAGATATGAAATGGCCATTTCGTGACCGTTTTTTCATGGATGCGGGGCACTTATCGACATTAATGTATGCGCAGTATTACCTATTGGGTAATTATAAGAAAGATGATGTTGCTAATTTTAGACAATGGGGATCGGTTACACCGGGTCACCCAGAAGTAGATGTTGCAAGAGGAATTGAAAATACATCGGGTCCATTGGGTCAAGGACATACGATGGGAGTGGGTGCTGCAGTAGCGGCAAACTTCTTGAAAGCACGTTTTGGAAATTGGATGAACCATAAAATTTATGGTTTTATATCTGATGGTGGTGTACAAGAAGAAATTTCACAAGGAGCAGGTAGAATAGCAGGCCACTTAGGCTTAAGCAACTTTATAATGTTCTATGACTCTAACGATGTTCAATTGTCCTCTAAAACAGATGAGGTAACATCAGAAGATACAGCCAAGAAATATGAAGCATGGGGTTGGAAAGTTGTAACTATAGACGGTCATGACCATGAGCAAATAAGAAAAGCATTGAAAGATGCGAATGCAGAAACAGACAAGCCAACACTAATTATCGGTCAAACGATTATGGGTAAAGGTTGTGTTACTGCAGACGGTTCACCATACGAAGGGTATACGGAACTTCACGGAAAACCAATTGGCGATACTGGTGCAGATTACGAAAAGACCCTAATAAATTTAGGAGCTGATGTAGCAAATCCTTTCGAAATCTATTCAAAAGTAGAAGAGTACTACGAAGGTATAATCAATAAAAAGAAAGATCAAGCCCAGGCTAAGAAGAGAGAAATAGATGCATGGCGTTCAGCGAATGTTGCGTTATCTACAAAACTAGACGGTTTCTTAGAAGGTAAATTGCCTAATTTAGATTTCAGTGCTATCGCCCAAAAAGATGGTCAGGCAACACGTGCAGCATCTTCTAATGTTTTGGCTTATTTAGCGCAGAATGTAGAGAATATGATCGTTTCCTCTGCCGATTTATCGAACAGTGATAAAACAGACGGATTCTTAAATAAAACTACCGTTTTAAAGAAAGGTGACTTCTCAGGTGCCTTTTTACAAGCAGGTGTAGCAGAATTGACAATGGCGACCATGGCAAACGGTATTGCACTACATGGCGGAGTTATGGCTGTAGTTGCAACCTTCTTCGTATTTTCTGATTATATGAAACCAGCTATTCGTTTAAGCTGTATTCAAGAATTACCAGTTAAGTTTGTTTGGACACATGATGCCTTTAGAGTAGGAGAGGACGGACCAACACACCAGCCCATAGAGCAAGAAGCACAAATACGTTTGTTAGAGAAATTAAAGAACCACAGCCACGAGCAAAGTTTCGTAGCCTTACGTCCTGCAGATTCTCAAGAAACAAATGTAGCTTGGAAAATGGCAATGGAAAACCAAAAAACGCCAACCGGACTTATTTTATCTCGCCAAGGGATAAAAGATGTACCTGCGAAGAGCGGTAACCGTTACCAAGAAGCCTTAGGAGCAGAAAAAGGAGGGTATTTAATACAAGAAGTAGCGAATCCAGATGTAATCTTAATCGCCAATGGTTCTGAAGTAGCAACATTGGTTGCAGCAACAAAATTATTGGAAGAGAAAGAAGGTTTAAAAGTGAATATTGCTTCCATACCTTCAGAAGGGATTTTTAGACAACAATCGGAAGCTTACCAAGAAAAAGTGATTCAGCCAAACAAACCAATATTTGGACTTACAGCAGGATTACCTGTAAACTTGGAAGGTTTGGCAGGAGCTAATGGTAAAGTGTTCGGTTTAGAGCATTTTGGTTATTCAGCACCAGCAAACGTTCTTGATGAAAAATTTGGCTTTACAGGAGAGCAAGTATACCAACAAGTAGTAGATTTTTTAAAATAAATAATCTTTAGGGTAAGGCCTAACGACATTCATAATAAATTTAAAATAAGACAAGATGAAATTTTTTATAGATACAGCAAATTTAGACGAGATTAAAGAGGCTCAGGACATGGGTATTTTAGATGGGGTTACCACAAACCCATCTTTAATGGCAAAAGAAGGAATTACAGGTGCGGAAAACATTTTGGCGCATTACAAAAAAATATGTGATGTAGTGGACGGCGATGTAAGTGCTGAGGTTATTTCTACCGATTATGAAGGTATGATCGCTGAAGGTGAGAAATTGGTAAAAATTAGTCCGCAGATCGTAATTAAGGTACCTATGATCAAAGAAGGTGTAAAAGCGATTAAATATTTCTCAGATAAAGGATACAGAACTAACTGTACATTGGTATTCTCTTCTGGTCAGGCATTATTGGCTGCTAAGGCAGGTGCAACGTATGTATCACCTTTTATTGGTCGTTTAGATGATATCTCTACAGACGGCTTAGGGTTAATAGCTGATATTCGTTTGATCTATGATAACTACGGTTACGAAACTCAAATATTAGCAGCCTCTGTACGTCACGTAATGCATATTATTGACTGTGCTAAAATTGGT